>QMCD01000067.1_pt1 | contig 119689 bp, 98 predicted proteins | sample 1821841 | NCBI WGS metagenome assembly QMCD01 (sample SAMN01991225, study PRJNA193472) | Termite gut metagenome, whole genome shotgun sequencing project. | isolation source: worker | host: Macrotermes natalensis
GGGTGCTGCGGCGACTGGGCGGGGTGCACGTATTTGTTGCGGCGGATAAGGACTCGGCGGCGTATCTGGCGGAGGATTTGTGGAATCTGTTGGGTTTGTCGGCGGAACGCACGGAGGGCGAGGTGTTGTTTTTCCCGACGGCTTATAAGCGGTCGATCCGCTTTGGCCAGCAGGATGCTTCGGGCATCGTCCAGCGCACGGGGGTGCTTAATGCAATTACGAGTTGCGAGTTGGCCACGCAGAGTTTCCTGGCTGTTTGCACCTATCCCGAGGCGTTGGTGGAGAAGGTGGTGGGGCGCGAGGAGCTGGGCGACAAGACCCTGATCATCGAAAAGGGGGAGAGGGTGGCTATGTCGACCGTCGAACAGAGGCTGGTCGAGTGGTCGTTCACAAGGGTCGATTTTGTGTTCGAGCCAGGGCAGTATTCGATTCGCGGTGGGATAATGGATATATTTTCTTACTCTTCGCCGCGGCCGTTTCGCATTGACTTTTTCGGCGACGAGGTGGAGAGCATCCGTGTTTTCGAGATTTCGAGCCAGCTTTCCGCCCGGAAGGTGGAACGGATGGAGGTGCTGCCCAATTTGAAGAGCTTGCGGCGGCAGGTCAGTTCGTTTGCCGCGTTTGTCCAAAATGGCTGTTGGTGGGTGGACGATTTGGGTTACACGCTGGGCAAGTTGGACGAGTTTGCCGACGCCGAGGGGGAGGTGACGAGCGGGAAGGAGTTTTTGCACGATACCAGAGGGGCGACTATGGTTCTCCGTGCGTCGTCGGAACAACGGCCGGCCGGGGAGACGGTCGATTTCCACACCGCGCCCCAGCCGCAGTTCAACAAGCAGTTCAAGCTGTTGGAGGAGAATATTCGCCTCGGTGCCGCCGAAGGGTACCAGACGTGTATTCTGAGCGAAAATCTGGCGCAGATCGAGCGGTTGCGCAATTTGGTCGATGCGCCGTTCACGCCCCTGTCGCTCACTTTGCACGAGGGCTTTGTCGACCACGCGCACAAGATAAATTTCTACACCGACCATCAGATATTCGACCGCTATCACCGCTACAAGATCCGCGGGGAGATCAATCGCGACGAGGCGATGACGGTGGCGGAGCTGAACGAGTTGAAGACGGGCGATTTCGTCGTCCACATCGACCACGGGGTGGGACGGTTCGGGGGTCTGGTGAAGCAGATGGAGAATGGCCGCGAGGTGGATGCCATAAAGCTGGTCTATAGGGACGGCGATGTACTGCTGGTCAATGTCAGCAATCTGCACCGAATAGCCAGATACAAGAGCGGCGATACGAGCGAGCCTCCGCGGATCTACAAGTTGGGCAGCGGGGCGTGGCAACGGATGAAGGCGGCCACCAAGAGTGCCGTCAAGAGCATCGCAAGGGAACTGATCGCGCTCTACGCCAAGCGAAAGGCGGGCGGCGGATTTGCCTTTTCGCCCGACAGCTATTTGCAAACCGAGCTCGAAGCTTCGTTCAAGTACGAGGACACGCCCGACCAGCAGGAGGCGACGCGCGCCGTGAAAGCCGATATGGAGAGCCCTCAGCCGATGGACCGCCTGATTTGCGGCGATGTGGGCTTCGGCAAAACGGAAGTTGCGATACGGGCGGCTTTCAAGGCGGTGACCGACAGCAAGCAGGTGGCGGTGCTGGTACCCACCACCATATTGTCGTTGCAACACTATCGCACATTCAGCCAGCGTCTGAAAGGTTTTCCGGTGACGGTGGAGTTTCTCAATCGCAGCAAGAGTGCCGCCGAGACGCGCGAAATTCTCAGGGATGTGGCCGAGGGCAAGATAGATATTCTGATAGGGACCCACAAGATGCTCGGCAAGGGGGTGAAGTTCCGCGACCTGGGGCTCTTGATCATCGACGAGGAGCAGAAATTCGGCGTTTCGAGCAAGGAGAAACTGCGTGAGATGAGTACTTCGGTGGACACTTTGACCCTCACCGCCACGCCCATTCCGCGTACGTTGCAGTTCTCGCTGATGGGGTCGAGGGATATGAGCGTGATCAACACTCCGCCGCCCAACCGTCAGCCCATTGTGACGGAGAGCCACGTTTGGAACGAGGATCTGATTCGCGAAACCATCGAGGCGGAGCTCTCGCGCGGCGGTCAGGTCTACTTCGTGCACAATCGGGTGCAGGACATCGGCAAGGTGGCCGACACCGTGCGGAAATTGGTGCCGCGCGCAAGGGTGGTCGTGCTGCACGGTCAGATGGAGCCGAAAGCGGTGGAGAAGCTAATAATGGAGTTCATCTATGGCGAGTTCGATGTGCTGGTGGCGACGACCATCATCGAGAACGGGATAGATATTCCGAACGCCAACACCATCATCATCGACAACGCCCAGAATTTCGGACTGAGCGACCTGCACCAGTTGCGCGGCAGGGTCGGGAGGAGCGACCGCAAGGGCTATTGCTACTTGTTGTCGCCTTCGGACGAGTTGCTGACGGGCGATGCGCGGCGGCGATTGAGGGCCATCGAGGAGTTCAGCGATCTGGGTGCGGGGTTCAACATTGCTATGCAGGACCTCGATATTCGCGGCGCGGGCAATCTGTTCGGCGCGGAGCAGAGCGGCTTTATTGCCGACATAGGGTTCGAGACCTATCAGAAAATCCTCAACGAAGCGGTTGCCGAACTGCGTGCCGAAGGGGTTGCGGGGGCGGAGAGATTGATGGGGGCTTCGGGTGAGACGGTCAGCTTCATCGACGACGCCCACATCGAGATCGGGGCGGAAGCGGCCATTCCGGACGACTATGTGGGCAACGGTGCGGAGAAGCTCAAGCTCTATCGGATACTGGATGCGATGACGGACGAGGCGGCGATGATCCGTTTTGCGGCCGAGCTTACCGACCGGTTCGGCCCCATACCCGCGGCGACGCAGAATTTGATGGATGTGGTCAGGCTGCGTTGGCTGGCGGTGAGGCTGGGGATGGAGCGCGTGAAGGTGAAGAATGGGCTCGTGATAATCCATTTTGTCGCCGATCCCGACTCTCCGTACTATAAGAGCGAGACGTTTAATCGCATTTTGCAGCACGTTTTGCAACAAAAAGAGCGAATGGTGCTCAAACAGAACAATAATAAGCTGGCTTTGACCGTTCGCAATGTTAAGGACCTTGCCCAAGCGATTGATGTATTGAATGATTTTTCGTGATCGAGGGTAAATTTCGCATCTCCTTGTTTTTCGCTCGGGTCTGTACGCTTTGTACTATCCCCTTGCTCAAAACCGCGCTCGATGCAAAATTTCCTCCACGCTGACGAAAAATGGTATAGATGATTTTTAGATGAACTTAGCCATTGATATAGGCAACACCTTTGTCAAAGCCGCCCTGTTCGACGGGGATCGGTTGGTGCGTCGTTGCGACATCGACGAGCCGGCCGACAGAAAAATTTTTGTTTCCACCGGCGGGCGCGAAGTTGCAGGGGCGATGAAGTTCGATCATACGACCCCTATACCCATTAAGAATTTATATGCCACACCACAGACGTTGGGCGGCGACAGGTTGGCAGCGGCTGTCGGTGCGTGGAGCCTGTTTCCGGACGAGAATTTGCTGGTGGTCGATTTCGGCACGGCGATAACGTTCGATGTCGTTGCCGAACGGGCTTTTCACGGGGGCAACATCTCGGCCGGTGCGGCGATGCGGTTTCGGGCGCTCAATGAGTTTACCGAAAAACTTCCGCTGGTTGCGTTGTCCGCCGCCGATTTGCAATGCAAGTCGATGAATTTCCCTGCCACCGATACCGTTTCGGCCATCCGGTCGGGTGTGGTCGAGGGAATAGTGGCAGAGGTGGAGCGTTATGTCGCCCGGGCCGAGAGACAATTCGGGCCGATGAGGGTGGTTTTTACGGGCGGCGATGCCGGTTATTTTGCAGAACGGGTAAATTTTCCGATATTTGTGGCTTCCGAATTGGTGCTTTCGGGGCTGAACGTAATTTTGAATTACAATGCGTAGAGTTTTTTTGGTGCTGTTTGTTTCGCTGTTCACGGGGGTTGTTTATGCCCAGGAGAACAGTTTGAATACCTTTTCTCCTTACAGTCTTTATGGGCTGGGCGACTTGTCGACAGGCGCGGATGCCACCTTTGTTGGGATGGGAGGTGCGGCGATGGGATACCGCTATGACGGGTTCGACACTCCGGGTGCTTTCCGGCTCAACACGTCCAATCCGGCGTCGCTGAGCGGGCTGGGCGAGAAGAATTTTATTTTCGATTTCGGGATGGCGGGGACCAATTCCTACCTTAGCCAGCGCAGCGGGAGCGAGGTGTTGAAGTCGAGCCATAACACCTTTAATATTGGCAACATCACGGCCGCGTTCACTTTGGCTCCCAAGCTGGGGATGGCGGTGAGTGTGTCGCCTTACAGCAAGGTGGGGTACAGGATCCACACCGACGATCTGAGCTATTTGGCCGATCTGGGGATCGTGAGATACTATTATAACGGCTCTGGCGAGATCAACCAGGCGAAGTTGCAGGCGGGCTGGGCTCCCTTCAAGCGGCTGTCGGTGGGGGCGGAGATGACCTATCTGTGGGGCAGCATCGACCGCAGTTACGAGGCGGTGATAGTTCCTTACACCGGTTCGGGCGAGTATGGCGATATTTCGGCCCGCAGTGGCGCCACCAAGGCCAACACCAACGAGCGTGTGGCACGCATTTTGGGTGGCCTGGGAGTGCAATATACGGCTATTGATAAGGCGAAGACGCGTCTCACTATCGGGGCGACCTATAAGATGGGGGGCAGACTTAACTCCACTGTGACCGACTTCATCCCCTCCAACAACGTTTATGGGGACACGATCCGGTTCAACGAATTCAAGTCGAACACCCGTCTGGCCTCGACTCTGGGAGTGGGTGCTTATCTTCATAAACCCAAGTGGGCGGTGGGTGCCGATTGGATCTATCAGAACTGGGGAGCGCAAAACAAGGGCGAGGTTGCCCAGGGAGTGAACTATGTGAACACCAACACCTTTAAACTCGGGGTGCAGTATACGCCCAACAGGTTGGACATCAGGGGGCGGTTCGTCAGCTTTTTGAACCGCATAACGTATAAGGCGGGGGTGAGATATGGCGACAGCTATTTGAAGTTCCGCGGCGAGAAGATCAGCGACAAGGCAGTCACGCTGGGGTTGGATATTCCGTTGAAGGCTTTGGCGGTTTCGAGTGTCGATGTGGGGCTGGAGTATGGCACCAGGGGCACTTTGCGGAACGGGTTGGTGCGGGAGAACTATTTTAAGATCAATGTTGGGCTGATGCTTTTCGGCCGCGACTATGATTACTGGTTTGAAAAATATAAATATAATTAATATCTTTGCACCGATATGAAAAGACTTATTATAGCGGCCGTTGCTTTGTTGTCGATAGGCGCGGCGAATGGACAAAATTACAAGGAAGACCCGCGTTACGGCGCGACGCCCGAGGAGCGGGAGGAGAATGCCAAGCTGCTCAGTTATTTGAAGTTCGAGATGGACGGCAAAGGCTATGACGTTGCGGCGGGGTATATCAAAACGTTGATGAACAGTGCTCCGTCGGCCACGGCCAATATCTATATTTACGGAGCGACGGTTTATAAGAACAAGGCGGCCAAGGCGAAGAGCGTGGAGGAGAAGAGGGCTATAGTCGACTCGGTAATGTTGATATATGATCGCAGGGCTCAATATTTCGGGGATAACCCCACGCGTGGAAGGGCCTATATTTTGGGTCAGAAGGCTCGCGAGTACGCCGCGCTCAACCCGATGGACAGGGACGGGGTGAAGACATATTACATAGACGCTCTGGAAGCAGGGGGCGATAAGGTCGATCCGGCGTTGGTGCTGGAATATTTCCAGCAGTTGGTTGAGGATTACAGGTCGTCGGCCGTGACGGGCGAGGCGTTGATAGGCGAGTATAATCGCCTCACACCTGTTCTCGCATCGGCAACCGATGAGCAGAAGGATTCGTTTAACAGGCTGTTCGTCACTTCGGGTGCGGCCAAGAGCGACGTTTTGGAGGCGATGTATAAGGAGCGGTTGGCCAAGAATCCCAACGATCCGAAGCTGATCGCCGAAGCTTATGAGATTATGTCGGCGGCGGGAGCCGATACGCCTTTCTATTTCGAGCTGGCCGAGAAGCATTATGCCAACGATCCTTCGCCGGCCGTGGCTTTGCGGTTGGCTTCGATGTTCGAGCGGCAGGAGCGGTATGAGGATGCGTTGAAGTACCTCAACGCTATGGTTTCGAGTGAGACCGACCCCAAGCGCAAGGAGGAGTTTTATCTGCGCATTGCGGCGTCCGAGCTGGGCTTGCGTCGCGGGAGTGCGGCGGCTAATGCCGCACGGCAGGTTATTGCGACCGATCCGGGGAACGGTTATGCGCTGATGATGTTGGCGGAGGCTTATGTGGTGGGTGCGGCGGCTTGTGGCGGGTTCCACGGGCAGACGGTTTATTGGCTGGCTTACGATCAGTTTGCCAGGGCCCGTCAGGCGTTCGAGGCGGCGGGCAATGAGGAGTTTGTGAGGCGTGTCGAGAACCGGATGGGGAGTTGTCGGGCGAGTTTCCCGTCGTTCGAGGATGGATTTATGTATGTCGAGGGGTATGCCGAGGGCAAGAGCTACACCGTTCATTGCGGTTGGATCTCGGGAACGACGACAATTAAATCCAGATAGTTTGAATATCGGTTTAAATAGATTTTTCATAATGGCACTCTCCGCCTTGGGGGGTGCTGTTTTGCTTGCGGGGTGTGAGGGGGATGCGGCGGTGGTTTCGAACGACGAGGCTATGGTGACGCGGTCGGTGGACAGTGTGCGGATGGTGACGAGCGAGAACGGGGTGGTGAAGAACCAGTTTGTCACTCCGTTGATGGAGGTTCACGCGTTGGCTAAGGATCCGTTCGACGAGTATCGTTATGGCATCGAGGCGGTGGGGTATGACGAACAGACGGGGCTGGAAAATTCGCGGGTGACGGCCGATTATGCTTTGCATTTTACGGAGCGGGATTTGTGGGATTTGAAGGGCAATGTGTTGGTTGTGGGGGAACAGGGGAGGCGGTTGTTTACCCAGCAGTTGTTTTGGGATGTGACGCTGGGGAAGTTCTATTCCAATGTCGACACCAAGGTCCAGGACGGTCCGAGCGAGTCGATCGGGTCGGGTTTCGAGGCGGCTGACGATTTGAGTAGTTGGACTTTCCGGCAGGTCAAGGGGGTGGTGTATGTCGAGCTGGAACCGACGCCTGCGCCTGCGTCCGCACCTGAGTTGCAGCCGGATTCACTTAGTCAATCTCCGATGTTATGAGTGTTTTGGTGCTGTGTTCGATTATTTTCGGGACGCTGTTGTTGTCGGCGTTTTTTTCGGGGATGGAGATCGCGTTTTCGAGTGCTAATAAGCTCAAGACCGAGATAGATCGCCGCGAGGGGGGCTTTTTTAACTTTGCCGCGGGGATTTTTACACGGAGCGGGGGGCAGTATATCACCACTATGCTGGTGGGCAACAATGTTGTTTTGGTCATCTATTCGTTGGCGGTTTCGGGGCTGCTTTCGGTGTTGTTGGGTCATCGGTCTGTGATTTTGGAGACAGTGGTGGCGACGGTGGTGATTATTTTCGTGGGCGAGTTTATTCCCAAGTCGCTGGTGTTGAAGAACCCCAATTGGTATTTCAAGGTTTTTATCGCTCCGGTTTACTTTTTTTATGTCATTTTGTATCCGATCGCTAAATTTACGACGTGGATCAGTTCGGGGGTGATACGGCTGTTCGGGGGCAGGGCGAGTGGCGGGGTGAGGGAGTTTTATTCGCGTGCGGAGCTGGTCGATCTGGCCCACGAGGCGACGGAGAGGGATCCGGAGCACGAGGTGAAGTTGTTTCGCAACGCGTTGGATTTTCCCGATTTGCTGGTTCGCGATTGTATGGTGAGGCGAATAAATGTGGAGGCGATAGAGGTGGGGGAGAGCATCGAGGAGCTGACCAGAAGATTTGTGGATACGCAGTATTCCAGAATTTTTGTTTGGGAGGGCTCGATCGATAATATCGTGGGGTATGTCAATGTGAAAAGCTTGTTTACCTCTCCGAAGAGCATTAAGGAGGCGATGATGCCGGTGGATTATGTGCCGGAGACGATGGCGGCCCAGGAGCTGATGAACAGTTTGATCAAGCATCACAGCTCGATTGCGGTGGTGATAGACGAGTTCGGTGGGACGGCAGGGGTGGTGTCGTTGGAGGACATTTTGGAGGAGATTTTCGGCGAGATCGAGGACGAACACGACACGCCCGACCTTATCGAAAAGGAGACGGGGCACGACGAATGGCTGTTTTCGTGCCAGTTGGAGGTCGATTATTTGAATGAGAAATATTCGTTGGGCATTCCGGTGAGCGACGAGTACGACACGTTGGCGGGGTTCATAATTTTTAGTCATAAAGATATTCCGCCTCAGGGCGAGGTGATGACGGTGGATGGGTTGGAGGTGAAGGTGCTTCGGCGTACTTCGTCGAGGGTGGAGTTGGCGAGAGTGCGCAAGTTGTAAAAATATTTTATTATCTTTGCGACGCTTTGTGCGTCGGCTTTTTTTTGCGTAGCTGGGCGTCGCGTTAGCTAACTCGTAATTCGTAATTTTTAATTCGTAATTGAATATATGGCAACACTGAACACTATGAGGACCAAGGGAGCGTTGTTCCTCTCGATTTTTATCGGCGTGGCGCTGATTGCGTTTTTGCTGGGCGATTTGAGCACCGCAGGGGGTATTTTTCAGGCTCGCAAGATGCGCGTGGCCAGCATCGACGGCAATAATATAGACTATGCCGAGTATGCCGACCGGTTGGAGCTGACCTCCAATGTCATCGAGGCGCGGTATGGACTTTCGACGCTCACGGCCGAGCAGAGCCGGATGGTGGATGCGGTGGTCTGGAACTCTTATATCAATCGCCTTGTTCACGAACCAGGGTATAGGAAGTTGGGTTTGGCGGTGGGTGAGGCCGAGCAGGTCGATATGGTGAGCGGTCGCTATTTGTCGCCGGTGTTGGTGGGTATGTTCGGCGATCCGGCCACGGGTATGGTTAATCGCGAGGCTTTGGCGGGGTTTGTGGGCTCGTTGGGCCTGGACGGCACGGGCAGGATGGCCGCTATGTGGGATTTCACCAAGGAGGAGATGGTGACGGAGCGGACGCGGAGCAAGTTTGTGGCGTTGGTGTTGCACGGGCTGTTTGTTAACGATTTGGAGGTTGCGCGGGGTGTTGCGATGGCTAATAACAGCTATTCGGGCAGTTGGGCGCAGGTGCCTTTTTCGGCCGTTGCCGACTCGTTGGTGGAGATTTCTGGAGCCGAGGTGAGGAAATATTATGGGGAGCATAAGGATAATTTCAAGCGGACGGCTTCCAGGGACGTGGAGTATGTGTTGTTCGATGTTGCTCCTTCGCCGGAGGATTATGCCGAGGCCGCGGCGCATATCGAGACTTTGGCGGCGGAATTTGCCGCGTCGGACGAACCGATGGAGTTTGCGCGGGTTAATTCGCAGGATCGGGCATACGAGGGTTTTTATCGCGAGGATCAGTTGGATCCCGAATTTGCCGCTATCGCTTTCGGCGATCGGCAGGGTCAGATGTTCGGCCCGACGCTGAACGGCGACACTTATATTATGGCCCGGGTGTCGGAGCGGCGTATGATGCCCGACTCGGTGGGTGCCCGTCAGATAACTTTGCCGCTGGGCAGTCCGGCGACAGACAGCATCGTCAGGGCTGTTCGTGGCGGGGCGAGCATCGTCGAGCTGGCGAGGGTTTATTCGTTGGAGGGTGACATTGTCGATCTGGGTGTTTTCTCGCCCGACCAGATGTTCGACAATATCAGGGACAACCTCATCGCCGCAAGGGTGGGCGAAGTGTTTACTTTCGATTCGCAGTACAACACCCACGTGGTTGAGATGACATATAAGTCGCCGGCGGTACAGAAGGCTCAGATCGCCACCATTGCTTACGATGTCGTGCCGAGTGCGGAGACCGAGTATGCGGTGTATATTGCGGCGAGCGATTTTGTGAGTGCGGCGGCGGGCTCGCGTGAGAACTTCGATGCGGCGGTCCAGGCGCAAGGATTGAGCAAGAGGGTGGCAAACATCGGACAGGACGAGCGGGAGATAGATGGCCTTGCAGGATCGCATTCGGTGGTTAATTGGGCGTTTAATTCGAAGCCGGGTGCGGTTTCGCAGATTTATGATATCGACGGCGGAGACCACGTCGTGGCGGTGGTGACGGAGGCTAAGGAGGCGGGTTATGCGCCGGTGGAGGATGTTTCGGTGGCTATTGCGGCGCGGTTGCGGCGCGAAAAGAAGACCGAGATGCTCTCGGGACGCATTGCGGGAAAGAGCATTGCAGAAGTCGGGGCGATGGAGGGTGCCAAGAGCGGCCAGTTTGTCGATTTGAAGGGCAATGCGTTGTATGAGGCCTCGCTGGGTGTCGAGCCTGCGGTGATCGGGGCTTTGCCTTATGTTAGCGGCGTTTCGAAGCCTGTTCAGGGCTATGCAGGGGTGTTTTTGGTCGGGGTAGATTCGACCTCGGGGAGTGTCGATGTGACGGAGGATAGCGAACGGGTGAGGTTGGAGGCTTCGGCCGAGACTTCGCTTCCGGAGCGCATTTCGACCGCGTTGGACGGCCAGATAGAGATAGTAGACAACAGGGTGAAGTTTTTTTAGTTGAAAGTTGAGAGTGAGGGCCGGAAGTTTTTCCGGCCTTTTTTTATATCTTTGCACCATCCCAAAAGTAACGATAAACTAATTTTGGCATATAGCATGAACCGAAGGCGTTTGGCCTCCGGTAATTGTTCATGGTATGTGCAATGTGTATAGTTGCTTTTGGGAAAAACTTCTATAGCCGGAGGCTTTTTTTAATCCTTCTCTCTTCATTTTTCATTTTTCATTCTTCATTCTGTAACGCGCAGTCGGCCCAAAGCTTCGTTTTTTGGAATGTCGAGAATTTGTTCGACACCATCCCCAGCCCCTTTTACGACGATGGCGAGTTCACGCCGCCGCGCTGGAACACCAAACGATATGGCCGCAAGATCGAGCAGTTGACCTCGGTGCTGGACGCTATGAAGGCCGACGTTGTCGGGCTGGCCGAGGTGGAGAACGAGTCGGTGGTGAGGGATCTGGTGATGGCGTTGGAGACCGATTACAACTATATTCACATCACGTCGGGCGATGGGCGCGGGATCGAGCAGGCGTTGCTGTATAAGGGCGACAGGTTTTTCCCGTCGGCGCAGAGGTTGCAACGGAGCGGTATGGGCCGCGAGTTTTTGCACGTCGAGGGCGAGTTGATGGGCGAGCACGTCCATATCGTTGTTTGCCATTTGGCGTCGAACCTCAACGACACCAAGCTCAGGGAGCGAAATATGCGGGCGTTGCGGTCGTTGGTCGAGCGCATTCTCACGCACGATCCGGCGGCGAGGGTTGTGGTGATGGGCGATATGAACTCCACACCAGGTGACAAACTCGTAAGGCGGGTTTGGGGTGATTTGAGCCAGCCTTACGGGTTTGTCGGTACGCCCCATTGGGCCGATTACGAGAAGGGTCGGGGGAGTTATGGTTTTCGGGAGCGGTGGTTGCTTTACGATTGGATGTTGTTGTCGCCGGCGTTGAGTCGCGAGGGCGATTGGGAGGCTGGAGTTTATGCGCGCGAGGAGTTGGCGGAGAGTTATCGTGGGATGAAGCGGCCGCGGCGGACGTTTGTGGGCGACAACTATTTGGGCGGCCCGAGCGATCATTTTCCGGTGTGGTTGGTTATTGGTAGATAGAAAAAAAATCTTTACTTTTGCACCCTAACCCGAGATCGGGCGTCGCGTAGCTTTTTTGTTGCGCAGCCCAATTCGTAATTCGTAATTTTTAATTGAATATATATGCCAAACACTAAACGAGTTTACACCTTCGGCAACAAGCTGGCCGAAGGCAATGGAAAAATGAAGGAGCTCCTCGGGGGCAAGGGTGCCAACCTGGCAGAAATGAACCTCATCGGCATTCCGGTGCCTCCCGGGTTCACCATCACGACGGAGGTGTGCGCCGAGTATTATAAGGAAGGGCGCGACAAGGTTGTGGAACTGCTGAAGCCCGAGGTGGAGAGGGCGATGAAGGGCATCGAGGAGTTGACGGGCCGCAAGTTCGGCGACAAAACTATGCCGCTGCTTGTCTCGGTGCGCTCGGGTGCAAGGGCGTCGATGCCCGGGATGATGGACACCATCCTCAATCTGGGGATGAACGACCAGGCGGTGGAGGCCATTGCCAAATTGAGCGGCAATGCGCGGTTTGCGTGGGACAGCTATCGCCGTTTCGTGCAGATGTATGGCGATGTGGTGCTCGATATGAAGCCGCAAAGCAAGGAGGACGAAGATCCGTTCGAGGAGATCATCGACCACCTGAAAAAAGAAAAAGGGGTTAAGAACGACACCGATCTGAGCACCGACGATTTGAAGGAGCTGGTGGCACGGTTCAAGGCGGCGGTGAAGAAGTCGACCGGAAAGGACTTCCCGACCGATCCGTGGGAACAGTTGTGGGGTTCGGTGATGGCGGTGTTCGGCAGTTGGATGAACGCCCGCGCCATTCTTTACCGCAAGCTCAATAATATTCCGGCCGAGTGGGGTACGGCGGTGAATGTTCAGGCGATGGTGTTCGGCAATATGGGCGATAATTCGGCCACGGGGGTTGCTTTTTCGAGGGATGCCGCCACGGGCGAGAATCTGTTCAATGGCGAGTATCTGGTCAATGCCCAGGGCGAGGATGTCGTGGCGGGGATTCGCACGCCGCAACAGATCACTCTCGAAGGCTCGAAGCGTTGGGCGGTGGCGCAGAATGTGCCGGAAGCCGACAGGGCCTCGAAATATCCGTCGCTCGAAGAGCTGATGCCCGGCATCTACAAGGAGCTGTGGGACATCCAACACCATTTGGAGACCTACTTCAAGGATATGCAGGATCTGGAGTTCACGGTTCAGGACGGCAAGTTGTGGATGTTGCAGTGCCGGAGCGGGAAACGCACGGGGGCTGCAATGGTGAAGATCGCGATGGATATGTTGAGCGAAGGGTTGATAGACGAGAAAACCGCGGTTTCGAGGTGCGAGCCGGCCAAGTTGGACGAGCTGTTGCATCCGGTTTTCGACAAGACCGCTATGAAGAACGCCAAGGTGGTGACCAAGGGGTTGCCCGCCTCGCCGGGTGCGGCGACGGGTCCGGTGGTGTTCTTTGCCGAGGATGCCGAAAAATTGAAAGAGAAGGGACAGGAGGCTATTCTGGTGCGCATCGAAACCTCGCCCGAAGATTTGGCGGGGATGAACGTTGCGGCGGGTATCCTCACGGCTCGCGGCGGGATGACTTCGCACGCGGCGGTGGTTGCGCGCGGAATGGGCAAATGCTGCGTTTCGGGTGCGGGCGAAGTGGATATAGATTATAAGGCGCGGACGGCCAAGGTGGGTTCACTGACTATTAAGGAGGGCGATTGGATTTCACTGAACGGTTCGACGGGCGAGGTTTACCTCGGCAAACTGGATACTGCGGCGGCGAGTCTGGACGGAGACTTCGGCAAATTGATGGAGCTGGCGGGCAAGTATGCCACGATGAAAGTGAGGGCCAATGCCGACACTCCGCGCGATGCCCAGCAGGCGTTCGCGTTCGGTGCGGAGGGCATCGGGCTGTGCCGCACGGAGCATATGTTCTTCGAGGCGGATAGGATTATGGCTGTTCGCGAGATGATCCTGGCCGACGACGAAGCTGGCCGCAGGGTGGCTTTGGCTAAGTTGCTGCCCATCCAGAGGGGCGATTTCGAAGAGCTGTTCAAGATTATGAACGGGTATCCGGTGACGGTGCGCCTGCTCGATCCGCCGTTGCACGAGTTTGTGCCCCACGGCGAAAAGGAGCAGAAGGAGCTGGCCAAGGCTATGGGCGTGACGTTTGAGAAGGTCGCTGCGAAAGTTGAGTCGTTGAGCGAGGTTAACCCGATGTTGGGCCATCGCGGGACGAGGCTGGGCAACACCTATCCCGAGATCACCGAGATGCAGACCCGCGCGATTATCGAGGCGGCAATGAATGTGAAGAAGGGCGGCACACCGGTGCACGTCGAGATTATGGTGCCGCTCGTGGGGAACCACAAGGAGCTCAGGTATCAGAAGACGATTATCGACGAGGTGGCAAATGAAGTGTTTGCCGAGAGGAACGACCGGATAGATTACCTGGTGGGAACGATGATCGAGGTTCCGAGGGCGGCTGTGACGGCCGATCAGATTGCGGAGGTTGCCGACTTCTTCAGCTTCGGGACTAACGATTTGACGCAGATGACGCTCGGTTTTTCGCGGGATGATATTGGGAAGTTCCTGCCGGTTTACCTTGCTAAGGGGATTTTGAAGGCCGATCCGTTCCAGATTCTGGACCGCAACGGGGTTGGACAGTTGATTCGCGAGGCGGTGTTTAAGGGCCGTGGGACGAAGGACCATTTGAAGTGCGGGATTTGCGGCGAGCACGGCGGGGAGCCGAGTTCGGTTGAATTTTGCCACTTTGCAGGGTTGAATTATGTTTCGTGTTCGCCGTTCAGGGTGCCTATCGCGCGGGTTGCGGCGGCCCATGCGGCTCTTTCGGAGCAGTAGAACAGCCCTTGTGTTTGTTCGAAGACCGTCTCTGTTTCGACAGGGGCGGTCTTTGGTTTTTGGCGGCGGAGTGTTAAGTTATCGAAAAGTGTAAGTCGGATTTATTAAAAAATTTTGTTTAAATGGTTTTTTATTCCTACCTTTGACGCGAGAAGTGCCTTAAAACGGGGTTGAGTGGGGTTGGGGAGTGTAACTTTAATGTAATGTTGGTATTTCGGATTGTAAGTTAAAACAATATATTCAATCTAATTTTTCACTTAATTATTATTCACATGAGGAAATTTGTACTTTTAATTTTGGCGGTTTTGATGACCGGTGCGTTGTTTGCTCAGAGCAGACGGGTGTCGGGAACCGTGACAAATGAAAGCGGCGAACCGGTGATTGGTGCGGCCGTGAGTGTGCAAGGGACGAGTGTTACGGCTATCACGGACGCTGATGGTTCGTATGCTATTTCGGTTCCGGCGGATGGAGTGTTGGTTGTGTCGTTGCTGGGGATGGATCCGGTGGAGGTCGTTGTTGGCGGTCGTTCGGTGGTGGATGTTTCGATGGCAACGGATGCCGAGCTGATCGACGACGTGATCGTGGTGGCGTATGGTTTGGCTACTCGCGAGTCGTTTACGGGTTCGGCTTCGACTCTCGATAGCGAGAATCTCGAAAAGCGCCAGATATCGAATGTTTCCAGGGCTTTGTCGGGTGCCGTTGCGGGGGTACAGGGTTTCACCACGAGTGGTCAGCCTGGTTCGGCGGCCAATGTCCGTATCCGTGGGGTGGGCTCTATCAGCTCGTCGAACACTCCTCTTTACGTGTTGGATGGCGTGCCTTTTCCTGGCGATTTGTCGTCTATCAACAGTGCCGACATCGAGTCGATGACCGTTTTGAAGGATGCTTCGGCGGCGGCTATTTATGGTGCGCGCGGGGCGAACGGTGTTATCCTCATCACCACCAAGAAGGGTCGCTCGCGTGATGCTGTGGTCACGTTTGACGCTAAGTGGGGCTCGAACGAACGTGGTACTCCCCGTTATGAGTCGATGACTGATCCCGGGATGTTTTTTGAGAAGTTGTATGAGGCTATTTATAATAGCTATTTGAGCAATCCTAACACGGCTGGTCAGAGTGTTGCAGAGTTGAACAGGCAGACCAATGCTCGTCTTTTCGGTTCGGGCACCAACTCGGGTACGGGGTATAAGGTTTATACTCTTCCGGAAGGTCAGGGCTTGATCGGGATGAATGGAAAATTGAATCCCAATGCGAAGTTGGGTTATAATGACGGCGAGTTTTACTATATTCCGGACGATTGGTACAAAGAGTCTTTCAGGAAGAAAGGCTTGCGTCAGGAGTACAATTTGTCGGTTTCAGGGTCGGACGAGAGGTTCAACTACTTTGTTAGCGGCGGTTATTTGGATGATACGGGCTTTGTCCCCAACTCATCGTTCGAGCGGTTTACGACCCGTTTGAAGGCCGATTATCAGGCTAAGAAGTGGTTGAGGTTCACGGCCAATATGTCTTATACGAGCTCTATTCAGGATGCTCCGGATAATCAGGAAGGTTCGTCGTCGGGCAGTTTGTTCTGGCCTGCGGTGACTATGGCTCCGGTTTATCCGATGTATATTCGCGATGCGGAGGGCAAGATTATGCGCGATAGCCAGAACAGGAAGGCTTTTGACTATGGTGACGGTTTGACTGTGAATCAGGTTCGTAGTGTTACGAGCGGTTCGAACGCCTTGGGTACGCTGGAGTTGGATATGATTAAGTACAAGATGGACATTTTCGGCGGCCGTTGGGGTGCTGAGGCGACCATTATCGATGGGTTGAAGGTTCAGGCTAATATCGGTGTCGACCTCGATCAGACCGAATATACCCGCCAGGACAATTTGCTTTATGGTCCTTCTGCCGGTAAGGGTTATATCTACAAGCAGCGTGCACGCTATTTCTATGTTAACCAGCAGTATTTGGCCACTTATCATAAGAAGTGGGGCAAGCACACTTTCGATGTGTTGGCCGGTTACGAAAGCTTCAAGAGGGAAGATTCTAATCTGGATGGTGTGAGGGACAAGCTTTACAATCCCAATGTTTATGAATTGAACAACGGTATCGGTACTCAGAACTCTTATTCGTCGAAGAACACCTATGCCACTCAGGGCTTTTTGGGTAGGGTTCAGTACGATTATGACGGGAAGTATTATTTCTCGGGCTCGTACCGTCGTGATGCTTCGTCGCGTTTCCATCCGGACAATCGTTGGGGTAACTTCGGTAGCTTGGGTGCGGCGTGGATCGTGAACAAGGAGGACTTCTTCGATGTTTCGTGGGTGGATCTGTTGAAGGCTAAGGTTAGCTGGGGTGTTCAGGGTAACGACCAGTTGCCTAACTGGTATCCTTATATGGACCAGTATGCGTTGACTAACAGCGATGGTGACTTTGCAACCTCGTTGGAGTATAAGGGTAATCCGGAGATTACTTGGGAGACCTCTTACAATTTCAACGCGGGTATCGAGTTCGAGTTGTTGAAGGGTCGTTTGGGTGGTAATGTCGAGTTCTTTAGCCGTAAGACGGTGGACTTGCTTTACGATATGCCGGTGTCTCCCTCGGCGGGTTATGCAACTATTCCGGTGAACCTGGGTGCTATGCGTAACAGCGGGGTTGAAATCGACCTTTACGGGACTATTTTCCAGAAGAAGAATTTCTCTTGGGAGGTGAATGTTAACGGTACTTTCCTGAAGAACAAGATTATTTCGTTGACGGACGAAGCTGTTGTCGATGGCATCTGGATTCGCAAGGCAGGTGAGTCGATGTACAATATGTATATTCGCGAATGGGCTGGTGTTGCTCAGGAAGACAGGGCGGATGATCCCACGACGGGGAATGTGAACGAGGCCGTTCAGGCAGGTCAGGCACTTTACTATCAGGACGTGAAGGATGCCGATGGCAAGGTTATCGGGTTGTCGACAACGTCTAATGGTGCTGCGGCCGATTTGCGCGAGACGGGCAATGTGATGCCGACGTTCTATGGTGGTTTCGGAACAACGATCTATCTTTACGGATTCGATATTTCGGCTCAGTTCGCTTATCAGTTGGGCGGTCGGGTTTATGACAGCACTTACGCACAGTTGATGGGTAACGGTCGCCGTGGTGGTGATAACTGGCACAAGGACATGTTGGGTTCGTGGACCGAACAGAACAGGAGCACGACCACTCCGAGGGCTAATGTGACCGACTCGTATCCTAATTACAGGTCGACCCGCTTCCTTATCAGCAGTGACTATCTGAGCTTGAACAATATCACGGTCGGTTATACTGTTCCCAAGAAGTATACGAATAAGATCGGTATCGGTTCGTTGAGGGTTTACTTTGTGGCTGATAACCTCGGTTATATGGCTGCCAGGAAGGGTCTCGACCCGCGTCAGGTTCTTTCGGACGATACGGATGCTTATACTTACAGCGCGATCCGCACTTTGAGTGGTGGTTTGACGGTTAGTTTCTAACGAAGAGGTTTAACAGATTAAAACGATTAAGATATGAAATATTTGAATAGAATAGTTTGGTCGATAGGTGCGCTGGCCGTGTTTACTGCCTGCGTGGATCTGGACACCTATCCGGAGGGCGACACGGTGATGGCCAACCAGAAGGATGCGTCGATGATCCGTAGCGATATGAACGGGTTTAATGCGATCCTTAATTTTACCGATGTCGACAATAATGGTTATCACTTCGACTTCGGGATACCGTCGGTTTATATGATTATGGATGCGGCGGGCCCGGATGTTCCGTGTGTTGCGAGCAATAATCAGATGGCCGGACCTCAGGGATATACGAACCGTACTTATACGAGCGCGTTTGCTTATCTGCCCTGGTCGACTTATTATAAGTATATTGCCAATTCGAATGCTATCATCGGTACTATGAAAAATGCCGCTGAGAGCAAGGAGCGCAATGCTTATTATGGTTATGCTTTGGCGGCTCGTGCTTGGGCCTATTCGGAGTTGATTCAGGCTTATGCTCTTAATTATGCCATTATCGATCCCGATACGGAACCTGGGGTGCCTATCGTGACGGAGGATACTCCGGCCGACCAGATCAACAACAACCCGCGTGCTACGGTTCAGGCGGTTTACGATTTGATTATGGACGATCTGGATGCTGCTATCGAGATGTTGGATGACGCTGTCGCTCGGCCTAACAAGTCGTTTATCGACTTGGCTGTGGCTTATGGTATCCGCGCTCGTGTTAATTTGGCTATGCACAATTACGCTGCGGCTGCTGCCGATGCTAAGGCTGCTCAGACTAACTCGAATACGACGCTGTTGTCGCGTCAGGCGGTTTCGGTTCCTGGGTTCAACAGTGCCGATATTGCTTCGGTTATGTGGGCCGTTTTGGTTCCGGAGACCTCTCGCGTTGTTACGACGGGTATCATCAACTGGCCTGGCTTTTTGTGCTCGTTCGACTTGAGCAACGGTTATGCGACGGGTAAGCCCAGCCGTTCGATCAATCAGCCGTTGTGGGATGTTATTCCTATGAGCGATGTGAGGAAAGGCTGGTGGGTTGATGAGAACCTGTCGTCGCCGCTCAGTGATGGTCTTACGGCTCCGGACGGAACGCCGATGGCTAAGAAACAGAATTGGGAACCTTATGTGAATGTTAAGTTTCACGACTATCAGAACATCATCGTGAATGGTGGTAAGAATGCTTCGGACTGGATTATGATGCGTCGTGAGGAGATGCTTTTGATCGAGGCCGAGGGGCTGGCTATGTCGGGTGATTTGGCTGGTGGTAAGGCTATTCTGGAGGGCTGGGTTAAGGCAAACCGTAATTCCGATTATGTTTCGGTTGCTACTTCGGCTGCCGATTTCCAGGACGAAGTTTGGTTCCAGCGTCGTATCGAGCTTTGGAGCGAGGGTCGTGGTTGGTTTGACATTATGCGTTTGAACAAGAACGTGGTGAGGGTTCCCAGGGATGGTTACAGTACGTTCCTTGAGACTAATCAGTTTAATGTTGCCGCTGAGAGCGATTTGATGGTATTGCCGATTCCTTCGACCGAGATCAATGGTAACGATGCTTTGGAGGTCAGCACCAATGCCAATCCCAATGTTCCGGTTAAGGGCGATGGTGCAGGTTTGACGGATGGTGTCGTTAATTAATTTACCACTTAGTTTAACAGATTTTTGGATATGAAAAATATGATTAGAATATTTTCGGTGGCATTGATGTCGGTGTTGGTGCTGGCTGGGTGCTCGAAGTCGGATTTTGGCGATGCTAAGCGCTCGCCTTCGCCCGAGGTGGATGGTTCGCGCGCGTATTTTAGCGATCAGACTGCCGGTGCGATTAATATTGCCGACTCCAAGGTTGCCCTTCAGATCTACCGTACCGATGGGAATGGTACTTTGACTGTTCCGGTGTCGTTTAGTTCGAGTGTGACAGGTTTGTTGTCTTCGTCTACGGGTAGTGTGACTTTTGCTGCGGGCGAGACGGAGGCTGACATTGAAATTCCTGTCAATACTGATGGGCTGGATGTTAATGTTAATTATCCGGTCTTGGTTACCATCACCGATGAGTCGGTGACTACGCCTTATGGGTTGGACGGGGTGAGGTTCAATGCCGTGCTTCCGCTGACTTGGAAGGATGCGATTAAGATCGGTAAGTACACAGGGTCGGTTTTCAACGCATTGTTCGGTCTTGAACAGGCAACGTGGAACATTATGTACCAGGAGTCCGAAATTGACGGATTTTACCGTTTGATCACTCCCTATAGCCCTTTGAGAGACTTCGAGGGGACGACTTTGGGTATCTCCGAGATATGGGAAGAGGAGATGCAGCCCGGCGAGCCGTTCTATGTTGTTATCGACGCTCGCGATCCTGCTAAGGTTACTATTGCGGAGCAGAGCCTCGGATTTGATTGGGGTTACGGTGTGTTTACGACCGGTACTCGGGATCAGATTGCGGCGACTAATGCGGCTGGTGTGATGGAGAATGGGATCATTCGTGCAGCGATGTTTTTGTATGCGTCCGATCCGGCCTTTGGTCTCCAGAGCAGTGCGACTATTATTGATGTCATCGATTTGAACTGAGAATAGCTGGTTTTTTCGAAGAAGCCTCTCCTGTTTTTGGGAGAGGCTTTTTTTTGCTAACTTTGCACTCGGTAAGCTCCTCAAAAGCTTGATTTGGCACTGTATTGTATTGCTCTACTGGTGGTTTCGACCTCCGGTAGGGTGGAGCAATAGCAATACTTATGTGCAAAGTTTGAGGAGCTTAGCAGCCGGGGGTCGTTTTTTTTGATTTATTCAACTAAACGCGATCCAAACAATTGAACGTCAACGATTTAGCTCTCACGCTGGAACCCAACGTCGGGCCGATAAACATCGTCCAACTGCTGGCCGAATTCGGATCGGCCGACAGTATCTACGAGGTTGGGGCTTGGGAGCTCGCAAGGGTGGGGTTGCGCGAAAGTTTGGCCGAGCAGATTTGCCGGAAGACGATGCACCGGCAGGCCGAGCGGGAATTGGAATATGTTCGCAAGCACGGACTGACAGCTGTCGCTTCGACCGATGAGGACTATCCGCCGATGATGCGCGAGATGGCCGACTATCCCCACGTGGTTTATGTGATGGGCGATGTGGGGGTGCTCGGCAGGCGTTGTGTGTCGATGTTGGGGACGCGGAAATTGTCCACTTACGGGCAGACGATGTGCGACAGGTTGGTTAGGGAGTTGGCCGAGAGGGTGCCGGATTTGTGTGTTGTGAGCGGGTTGGCGTTCGGGGCCGATGTCAATTTCCATCGTGCGGCGTTGCGCTATGGCGTGCCCACGGTGGCGGTGATCCCGGGTGCGCTGCCCGAGATTGTTCCGGCCCAGCATAGCCGCATTGCGCGCGAGATTGTCGAACAGGGGGGCGCGCTGGTGAGCGAATATCACTCGAACAGCAAGCAGAACGGTAATTTTTACCTCGCGCGCAACCGCATCATTGCGGGTTTGAGTGCGGGTACGGTGGTGGTGGAGGCGCCTCACAAGAGCGGCGCGCTGGAGACGGCCGAGCTGGCTTTGGGTTACGATCGGGTGGTGATGGCGGTTCCCGGGCGGGCGACGGACGAGGTGGCATGGGGGGTGAATGGGTTGATCAAGAGCAATCGGGCACAAATGGTGTGTAGCGGCGAGGATGTGATTCGGGCGCATATGTGGGACATCGATGTGGAGGAGATCGGGGCGCGTCCGGTGCGTCAGGTGGCCCAGATTTCGGGCGATGCGGCGGGTTTGTTGACCTTTTTCGAGAGCGGAAATGCTGTGTCGGTGGACGATTTGGGCGAGCGTACGGCGTTGGGTCACAGCGTGTTGGCTCCGATTTTGTTGGAGCTGGAGTTTGCCGGAAGGGTTAAGCGGTTGCCCGGAGGACTGTACGAGAAATTGTCGTGATCGCGGGCATCTTTCGCATCTTCTTGTTTTTCGCTCGGGTCTGTACGCTTTGTACTATTCCCTTGCTCAAAACTGCGGTCGATGCAAAATCTGCTCCGCGCTGACGACAATTTGGTGATTAAGAATTAGGTTTTTTTCGAGTTTCGCAGAAACTCGTCAGCCCGCCAGGGGCGGGTGGCGGGCTGAAATTGTTAATATGCGATGATAGACACTCACGGTCATATCTATTTGGAGGACTATGATGCCGATCGGGCGGAGATGCTCGAACGTGCTTCACAGGCTGGTGTGACCCATATTTTGTGTCCGGCGGTGAGCTCGGCGACGCACGACAGGTTGTTGGAGCTGTGTGGTAAGTATCCGAAAACTTCGCAAGAAAAACGGCCTCCACTCACTTGCGAACAATCGGGTGCGGACGACAATTTTGCCCCAACCGCCGTCGGCGTTCCGACTTGCAGGCCGATGATGGGGGTGCATCCGACGGAGGTGAACGGCAATGAGGGGTGGCGTGAGGAGCTCGAAATTGTAGAGGACCACCTTGCAACGGGTCGTTTTTGTGCCGTGGGCGAGGTGGGCATCGACCTCCATTGGAGCCACGATTTTCTGCCGCAGCAGACCGAGGCGTTCGAGCGGCAGATAGAGTTGGCGTTGCGATATGATCTGCCGATTGCGGTTCATTGTCGCGATGCGTGGGCGGAAACGCTGGCGGTTTTGGAACGTTATCGAGGGCGCAATTTGCGGGGTGTGATGCACGCGTTTAGCGGCGGAATGGCTGAGTATCAGCGAGTTACGGCTCTCGGCGACTTTGTTTTCGGGGTCGGCGGACCGGTGACATATAAGCGCAATTTGTGGCCGGAATTGCTACCGCAGATGGCGCGCGAACACATCGTTTTGGAGACCGATGCGCCGTGGCTTGCGCCTGTTCCGCACCGCGGAGAGCGTAATGAGCCGGCTTGGTTAACCTACATACAGGCCGCTGTGGCCGCGATTTTGAGTGTTTCGGAGGCTGAAGTGGACGAGTCGACGACACAAAATGCAAAAAGAATTTTTGGACTATGAAAAAAGTTGGAATAATCGGAGGGGCAGGGTATACCGGCGGAGAGGCTATCAGGCTGTTAATCAACCACTTAGGAGTCGATTTGGCGTGGGTGCAGAGCGGGTCGAATGCGGGTAATCCGCTCATTGACGTGCACACCGATCTGGTCGGCGACACCGATTTGCGTTTTGTGGCCGAGCCGACCTCCGAGGTCGATGTGTTGTTTATATGTTCGGGTCACGGAGAAGCGCGTAAATGGCTGAAAATCAATGAATTACCTGCCGAAACAAAAATCATCGACCTTAGTCAGGATTTTCGGTTGCGGAACAGTTCGCAGCTCGACGAGCGAAGGTTTGTCTATGGCCTTCCGGAGCTCAATCGCGAGCAAATTAGGCAGGCGGACAGCATTGCAAATCCGGGCTGTTTTGCCACCTGTTTGCAGCTCGGGATGCTTCCATTGGCAGCCGCGGGAGTGCTGACTGACGACATAAACGTCTGTGCCACAACGGGTTCCACCGGTGCCGGGCAGAAGCCGACCGCGTCGACCCATTTCAGTTGGCGCGCAAATAATGTGTCGACCTACAAGGAGTTCGAACACCAACATCTGCTCGAAATCGGCGAAGCAATAGAATCTCTGCAACCTTCGTGGGAGGGTCAGATCGACTTTGTACCCGTCCGTGGAACCTTTACAAGGGGGATTTTCGCCTCGATATGGACGCGGTGCGAGCTGCCGGAAGAGCGGTTGAAGGAGATATATCGCGATTTTTACAGGGACGCCGCTTTCACGATTGTTGTCGATCGCGCGCCCGATCTGAAGCAGGTCGTAAATACCAATAAATGTCTTGTTCACGTCGCGCGGCACGGCGATAATGTGTTGATTATCAGCACGATAGATAATCTGCTGAAGGGCGCGAGCGGACAGGCGGTGCAAAATATGAATTTGATGTTGGGTTTGCCCGAAAAGATGGGACTAACTCTCAAAGCCTCAGCGTTTTAGCTATGAAAATGTTCGATGTTTACAGCGTTTACGACCTTTCGATTGTCGGGGGACGCGGAAGTTGGGTTTGGGACGAGTCGGGGCAGCGGTATCTCGATATGTATGGTGGCCACGCGGTGATTTCGGTCGGGCACTCTCAGAGGGACTATGTGGAGGCGGTCGAGCGGCAGTTGGAGCAGTTGGGATTTTACTCTAACTCGGTGATTATCAGCGGGCAAGCTGCTTTTGCCGAGGCTCTCGGCGAGGTTTCTGGGCTTGGTTCGGAGGATTTTTCGGGCTCTTCGGAGGCTGGCGAGTGGCAGCTTTTTATGTGCAACAGCGGTGCGGAGGCGAACGAAAACGCGCTCAAATTGGCTTCGTTCCACACCGGTAGGCGAAAAATCGTGTCGGTTCGCGGGGCGTTCCACGGACGCACTTCGCTGGCCGTTGCCGCGACCGATAATCCCTCGATAGTGGCTCCGGTGAACGAGTGTAACAACGTGATATTCAGCGAGTTGAACGATGTTGCGGCGTTGGAACGTGTGTTTGCCGAGCAGGGTTCGGAGGTTGCGGCGGTGATAGTCGAGGCGATCCAGGGCGTGGCCGGAATCAGGGTCGCGAGTGACGAATTTTTGCGTGCCGTTCGGCGACTTTGTACCGCACATAACGCCGTTTGGATTGCCGACGAAATTCAGTGCGGTTGCGGTCGAACAGGTCGCTATTTCGCGACGCAACACGCTGATATTCAGGCAGATATATACACTATGGCGAAGGGCATCGGCAACGGTTTTCCGATGGGTGCGTTGGCGATTGCGCCATTTTTCGAGCCGCGAAAGGGGATGCTCGGAACCACTTTCGGGGGCAATCAACTTGCCTCGGCTGCGGGTACGGCGGTTGCTCGGGTGATGCTGCGTGATCGGCTCATCGAAAACGCGGCGCAGGTGGGCGAATATTTGATGACCGAGCTACGTAAGGTGCAGGGTATCAGTGAGATACGTGGTCGCGGATTGATGATCGGGCTGGAGCTCGCGCCCGAGTTCGAGGGGGTTGCGAGGCGACTTCTTTTCGAGCAGAAGATGTTTGTCGGCACGGCGCAGGGCGGGCGCGTAATTCGCTTGCTGCCAGCACTTAACATAACTCAGGAGGAGGCTTTTGAGGCTGTCGAACGTATTCGGAAGGTGCTTTGTTGATAACTTGTTGGCAAGATGTTGAAAATTGTTAAAATAGGGGGCAATATTGTTGATAACTCGACGAGGTTGAGCACATTTTTGCGCGATTTCGCGGCTCTCGAAGGGCCGAAAATCCTTGTACACGGGGGTGGAAAAATCGCCACCGAAATGTCCGCCGCGATGGGCATCGAGACCGAGATGATAGCGGGCCGCCGCGTGACCGACAGCGAAACATTGCGGGTCGTGACGATGGTGTACAATGGAGTTAACAAGCAGATAGTGAGTGAATTACAGAATCTGAAATGCGATGCCATAGGGCTGTGTGGCGCGGATGGGAAACTGATGATTTCGCAAAAACGTCCGCCTGTTCACGTTGGCGAACGGCTGGTCGACTACGGTTTTGTGGGCGATCCGGTGGGCGTGAATGTCGAACTTATCAACAAACTTATCGACATCGGATTAACACTCGTCGTTGCGCCCATCACGATGGACGAGAACGGCGGCTTGCTCAACACTAATGCGGATACTGTTGCGAGTTCGCTTGCCGTTGCACTGGCAGTTTGCCGTGATAGCGGTGTAAAACAGTTGCTTAAAAACAAAGGACGAGATGGCGTGGAGTTGGTCTACTGCTTTGAAAATCAGGGAGTTATGATGGATATGAACGATCCGTCGTCAGTCATTCCGACCATCGACAGAGCGAAATTTGAAGAGCTGAAAACCCAAGGGATCGTCGATCGGGGGATGATCCCGAAGGTCGAAAATGCACTTCGTGCGGCCGAAAAAGGGGTTTCGAGCGTCGTAATCTGCGCGGCCGAAAACCTCTCTCAGCCCCGATATGGCGGCACCGAGATCTATTCTTCGCCCCGCAACCGATACAGCTGATCGCGCAGGCGGGGAGTGAAGCCGGCGGTGCGAATAGCGGTTTGGATACCCTCGGAGTCGAGGCGATTGCGCGCCCCGGCCGACGAAACAACCCGCTCCTCGATCATAATCGATCCCATATCGTTCGCCCCGCTATGCAGGGCCATCTGCGCCGTCTCTACCCCCACCGTCAACCACGACGCCTGAATGTTGGCAATGTTGTTGAGCACCAGCCGACTGACGGCTATGATCCGCAGATAATTTAACGGAGCTACCACCCCGTCCGCTCCGCGTCCACCCCTCCTTAGCAAGGAGGGGAATTGATCAGGATTGGCAAGCATTTCCCGTTCCAAAGCAGTCCCCGCACTGCGGAAAATCCACGGAATGAAGGCTACGAAACCATAAGTTCCCGCCGGCCGCGACGCCTGCAAATCGCGAATTTTCAACAGATGTTCCGCAATGTCGCGCGGAGTCTCGACGTGGCCATACATCATCGTGGCCGAGGTGGGAATATTCATCCGGTGGGCCTCACGCATCACGTCGAGCCACTCTGCCGCGGTCGGCTTGGCTGGAGAAATGCGGCGGCGAACGCTCTCGACAAGTATCTCCGCACCCGCCCCGGGGAGCGAATCGAGACCGGCGGCGAGGAGCCGTTCCAACGTTTCCCGCACCGAAATAGAGCTCAGCCGCGCAATATGTGCCACCTCGGGAGCCCCCAGCGCGTGGAGCCGCAACTGCGAAAAAAGGCGTTTAAGCCCCGAGAAAAGTTCCTCATAAAACCCGATACCCAACGCCGGATGGAGCCCGCCCTGAAGCAACAACTGGTCGCCGCCGAGTGCCAACGTCTGTTCGACGAGAGGAACATACTCCTCCAAAGCCAAAACATAAGCCTTTTTCGAACCCGCCGCGCAATGAAAATTGCAGAACTTGCAGCCCGAAACACACACGTTGGTGATGTTGACGTTGCGATCTATCTGCCACGTAACCACCTGTGGGTCAGCCACTTCCCGCCGCCTCACCTCGTCCGCCGCCGCGGCAACCCGATGAAGCGGAGCCTCGGTGAGAAGCCATAGAACCTCGTCTTCCCTTAAATCCTCGCAGGCCAGAGCCCTGTCGATCACACCTCCCACACCGAACCTGAATGCAACAACGAATCGACATCGCAAAGGGTCGCCGCAGAACGCACCTCTTCCACCTGGCGCGCAACTTCGGCATCATAGGTGGGCGCGTCGACCTGTCTTATGATGCCCAGCGCGACCGGAAACTCGGGCCACGACATACCCGCCAGCAGGAAATGGACCATCGGATTGGGACTGTGGGCGTCGTGTACCAAAACATCGGGCGAATCGGAATCGACCACCCGGAGCCTCTGCCCGTCGAGTGCCAGCCCCCTGTCGCCCGCCGAACCGAACACCATCCGCTCTCCGTGGCGCAGAACAATGGTGTTTTCGACTCTTGTGGCTTTGTCGCCCGCATAGGCGGCGTGGGTTTTGTCGTTGAATATCACGCAGTTGACCAGCGTCTCCACCACCGCCATACCCCTATGGCGCGCCGCGGCGACCAGCAACTCCTGGGTCAACTTAACTTCGGCGTCGACGCTGCGGGCAAAGAAGGTTCCGCCCGCGCCGATGGCCAGTTCGCCCGGCTTGAACGGCTTTTCGACCGTGCCGAACGGCGAGGTTTTGGTTACCTTGCCGATCTTGGTCGTGGGCGAATATTGCCCCTTGGTGAGACCGTAGATCTCGTTGTTGAACAGCACCATACTCATATCCACATTCCTGCGTACGGCGTGGATAAAGTGGTTGCCGCCGATAGCCAGCGCGTCGCCGTCGCCCGTCGCCACCCACACGTTGAGCTCGGGATTGGCCACCTTGACACCCGTTGCGATGGCGGCCGCCCGCCCGTGGATGCCGTGGAAGCCGTACGTGCGCACATAATAGGGGAACCGCGACGAGCAGCCGATGCCACTCACCACGGCAAATTTCTCTCTCGGGACACCGTCTTCGGAGGCGATTTGTGCCAACGCGTTTTGCATCGAGCTGAGCACCGCGTGGTCGCCGCAACCCGGACACCATTTCACCTCTTGGTCGCTCCGAAAATCGGCGGCGGAATAGATACAATTAGACATAACTCTCAAAACATTTACACAACTCATCAACCGTAAAAGGCAACCCCTGCACCTTATTACATTGTTCGTATGTGAACTGCGGCAGGTTCATCCTCAGGTAACCCGCAAACTGCCCCATATTCAATTCGCACACGACGATCCGTTTGAACCGCCCGAATATCTCCTCCACGCCGCGCGGCAACGGGTTTATCCAATTGAAATGGCACAGCGAAACACGTTTGCCCCGTGCGCACATCTCCTCTACCGCCGTTTGCAGATGACCGCGCGTGCCACCCCATCCGACCACGAGCAGGTCGCCCTCCGCATCGCCCAGCAACTCCTGGACAGGCAGAAAATCGGCCACCCTCGCCACCTTTTCGGCTCTCAGTCGCGTCATCTCGGCGTGGTTGGCCGGGTCGTGGCTCACACAGCCTATCCGCTTGTCCTTCTCCAACCCGCCGATACGATGCTCCAAACCCGTTGTGCCCGGAATGGCCCACGTGCGGGCAAAAGCTTCGGGGTCGCGGTCATAGCAAAAGTATATCTCGTCCTTCAACTCGCTGACGATAGGCGGAGCTATCGAAGGATAATCTCCCAGAGAAGGCACTCGCCACGGCTCGCTTCCGTTGGCGATGAAACCGTCGGTGAGCAGCAGCACGGGCGTCATTCGCTCCATCGCGATCTTGCCCGCCCAGAACGCATAGTGGAAACAGTCGCTGGGGGTCGAAGCGGCAACGACCACCATCGGAGCCTCGCCATTGCGCCCATACAGTGCCTGCAACAGGTCGCTCTGCTCGGTCTTGGTCGGCAAACCCGTGGATGGTCCGCCCCGTTGCACATCCACGATAACCAGCGGCAGTTCGGTCATCACGGCCAGCCCCATCGCTTCGCTTTTGAGCGACAGGCCCGGTCCCGAAGTTGTGGTGACGGCAAAATTGCCCGCAAAGGCCGCCCCAATCGCCGTGCAGATGCCCGCAATTTCGTCCTCGGCCTGAACGGTCTTCACGCCCAGGTCGCGCCTCTTGGCCAGCTCTTCGAGTATGACGGTGGCGGGAGTGATGGGGTATGAGCCGCAAAACAATGGGCGTCCGCTCTTCTCCGCCGCCGCGATAAGCCCCCACGCCGTCGCCTGGTTGCCGTTGATGGTTCGGTATGTGCCCTTTTCCAACGTCGCCTTGGGCACGTCGTAGGTATTTGCGAAGAGGTGGTTATTGGCGGCAAAATTATAGCCCGCATTCAACACTCGGGAGTTGGCCTCCACCATCGCGCCCTTGAATTTCCGTGAAATATAGCTCAAAGTGTGGTCGAGAGGGATGTTGTAGAGGTATAAGCATATCCCCAGCGCGAACATATTTTTGCATCGGGCGGCACTTTTGTTGTCCAACCCCAGCCCGTCGAGCGCATCGCGGGTCATCGTCGTGATATGACACATCACTATGTTATAGTCCGTCAACCCCAACTCCCCAATGGGGTCGTTGTCAACAAAACCGGCCTTCCTGAACTCTTTGTCTGTAAAGGCATCAGCATCGACGATGATGGTCGAGTCGCGTTTCAGCCACCGCGTGTTGGCTTTCAATGCCGCGGGGTTCATTGCCACCAGGGCATCGCATTTGTCCCCCGGAGTGGCCATTTTTCGCGAACCAAGGTGCACCTGAAAACCCGACACCCCGGCGACCGTGCCTTGCGGCGCGCGAATCTCCGACGGATAGTCGGGAAAGGTGGAAATGCCGTGGCCGCTCAGTGCTCCGGCGTCTGAAAAGAGTGTTCCGGTGAGCTGCATTCCGTCGCCCGAGTCGCCCGAGAAGCGCACGACGGCGTCTTTGATAATCTTCTCCATAACGGACACAAAGTTAAGAAAATATTGTATCTTCGCACAATGAATTTTGTGCGTCGTCTTTACGATTGGGTTTTGGGTTGGAGCGAGTCGCGCTGGGGGACGGCGGCTTTGGGGGTGTTGTCGTTTGTGGAGAGCTCGTTTTTCCCCGTTCCGCCCGATGTGTTGTTGTTGGCACTTTGTTTGGGGCGGCCCAAGAGGGCATTTTTTTACGCCTTTGTGTGTACGCTGTTTTCGGTTTTGGGGGCGTTGGGGGGTTATGCGATAGGGTACTTTTTGTGGCAGACGGCGGCGGGAGAGTACACGGGGTTGGCCAATTGGTTTTTCGAGCGCGGCATTTTTACGGTCGAGGGGTTCGAGACGGTGAAGGCTTTGTTCGACAAGTGGGATTTTTGGATAATTTTCACGGCTGGGTTTACGCCGATCCCGTTTAAGTTGTTTACCATTGCGGGGGGGCTGTTCGGGATAGATTTGGTGGGTTTCGTTGTGGCGGGGATTGTTTCGCGGGGCCTGAGGTTTTTCGTCGAGGCGTGGTTGATCTGGCGGTTAGGAGCTCCGATCAAGGTCTTTATCGACCGCTATTTCAATTGGCTGGCGTTGGGTTTTACGGTGCTGTTGGTGGGCGGATTTGTTTTGGTGCGTTATTTTTTGTGAGAACACTGGGAATCATAGGCAATCCGTTGGGACACTCCTTTTCGAAGGGCTATTTCGAACAGAAGTACGGTGTGAGGTATCTCAATTTTGAGCTTCCGGCTATCGACGATTTGCCCGATATGCTCGCTCGAAATCGCGAGTTGGAAGGGTTCAATGTGACGATACCTTACAAGAAGGAGGTTGTTCGTTTCATCGACCACCTTTCGCCCGAGGCGCAACAGATCGGGGCGGTGAATTGCGTGAAGATCGTGGGCGGGGAGTTGTGGGGTTACAACACCGATGCTTATGGGTTCGAGGTGGGGTTGCGGAGTTTGTTGGGAGATGGTTTTTTTTCGGACTTGCCTGCAAGTCCGTCGGCCCGCCCCGTGGGGGGTCGGGGTCGGGCCGAGAGCTTACGGGCAATGGTTCTGGGAACGGGCGGGGCTTCGGCGGCGGTGTGCTATGTTCTGCGTAGCAGGGGCATCGACTTTCGCACTGTTTCGCGCCCGCAGTATGACGAGTTGACGCCGTTGGTCGTTAATAGTCATAAATTGATAGTCAACACCACTCCGCTCGGGATGTCGCCGCGGGTGGGGGAGAAGCCGCCGATACCTTATGGGGCGATCGGGAGCGGACACTATCTTTACGATCTGATCTACAATCCGCCACTGACCGCGTTTTTGGCCGAGGGGAAATGGCGCGGCGCGAGGACGCTGAACGGCCGTTCGATGCTCGAAGCCCAGGCCGAACGCAATTGGGAGATATGGAACAGTGCTTCGCAAATGAAAAAAGCGTCGCGTTAGCCGATTACCTAAATTACCTAAATTATCTAAATATTATGAAACAGTTTTTAGTTTTTAGTTTTTTACTTTTAGTTTTGTCTGCTTGCGGACAGAAGACCAATGTGTTGACCGAGGCCGAGACGGCCGACGGGTGGCAGTTGCTGTTCGACGGACAATCGCTGGACGGGTGGCGCAATTTCAACGCTGTCGGGTTGACGGGTTGGCACGTGGTGGACGGCGCGATTCAGGCCGACGGCAGTGGCAGCGACGCGAGTGGCTATATCGTCACCGACCGCGAGTATGAGAATTTCCACTTCAGCATCGACTGGAAGTTGTCAGAGGGCGGCAACAGCGGCATCCTGTACCACGTTGTCGAGCGGCCCGAGTTTACCGTTCCGTACATCACCGGACCCGAATATCAGCTCATCGACGTCGAAGGCTATGAAGCGCAGACAGGCGAAAAGCTGGCCGATTGGCAGAGTATGGGGGTCGACTATGCGATGTACTTGCCCGACCACTCGACCGTCACTATCAACCCTCCCGGGGAGTGGAACAGGTCCGAAATTATCTTCGACAACGGCCACGTCGAGTATTGGCTCAACGGGGTGAAGACCATCGAATATGAGGCGTGGACCGACGATTGGTTTGCCCGCCGCGATAGTGGCAAGTGGGCCCATGCGCCCGAATACGGACTTGCGCATCGGGGTTTGATTTGCTTGCAGGACCACGGCTATCCGGCCTCGTTCCGCAATGTGAAGATCAAAGAGTTGCCGCGCAAAGCCGGTCGTGAAGTGGAGCTGTTCAATGGCACCGATCTCGATAATTGGGTGGTCTACGGCACCGAAAAGTTCTACGTCGAGGATGGGTGCATCGTTGTCGAGAGCGGCGAGGACAAGCAATACGGCTACCTTGCGACAAGGGAATATTATGACGATTTCGACGCCACATTCGAGTTCAATCAACTCTCCAACGGCAACAGCGGCTTCTTCTTCCGCTCGATAGTTTTGCCGCCCGCGATGGTCAACGGCTGGCAGGTGGAGGTTGCTCCGGCTGGTCACGACTCGGGCGGAATTTACGAGAGCTATGGTCGCGGTTGGTTGACCCGTCCGGCGGAGGATAAGCTGGTGGATGGGTGGAACACTATGCGGGTGAAGGTTGTGGGCGATACGGCGCAGGTTTGGCTCAACGGGGAGTTGGTGACCGACTTTACCGACGTTGCGTTCACCAAAAAACAGGGTCGCCTGGCTTTGCAAATCCACGACGGCGGCGGCATCAAGGTGCTGTTCCGCAATTTGCGACTGACCACTCTGTAAGGTTATTCGAGTTCGGAAATGAAACGAGTTTGGATCGAGACATACGGGTGCCAGATGAACGTGGTCGACAGCGAGACCGTGATGGCGATTTTGTGCGGCACGGGGGGCTTCGAGCGCGCTTCGGATGTGCGCGATGCCGACGTGGTTTTGCTCAACACCTGCTCCATTCGCGACAATGCCGAGGAGCGGGTGTGGCATCGGCTGGATGAGTTGGGCGCGCTGAAAAAGCGTCGTCAGGGCACCGTGCTGGGTATTTTGGGCTGTATGGCCGAGCGGTTGAGGGAGCAGATCCTGACTGAGCGTCCGGCGGTCGACCTGGTTGTGGGCCCCGACGGTTATCGCTCGTTGCCGGAATTGCTTGCGCAGGGCGGCGGGGTGAACACCGAGCTGAGCAAGGAGGAGACCTATGCCGAGATTTCGCCTGTCAGGCTCGATGAACGGGGTGTGAGTGCGTTTGTGTCGATTATGCGCGGGTGCAACAATTTTTGCTCTTATTGCGTGGTGCCCTACACGCGCGGACGGGAGCGGAGTCGCGATCCGCAGACCATTTTGCGCGAGGTGGGCGAGCTGTTTGCGGCCGGTTACCGCGAGGTGACGTTGCTGGGACAGAATGTCAATTCATACACTTTTGAACAGGTCGACTTTCCCGAACTTTTGCGGCGGGTGGCGGCGGTGAGTCCACTTTTGCGTGTTCGGTTTGCCACGTCGCACCCCAAGGATTTGACCGACAGGCTGTTGGAGGTGATGGCCGCCACGCCCAATATTTGCCGTGCCATTCACCTTCCGGCGCAGAGCGGCAGCACGCGTATGTTGGAGCTGATGAACCGGAAATATACGCGCGAGTGGTATCTCGACCGTATTGCGGCTATTCGGCGGGTGATGCCCGATTGCGCTATTTCGACCGATGTGATTGCCGGATTTTGCGGCGAGACGGCTGAGGATCACGCGGCCACGTTGTCGTTGATGCGGGAGGTTGGGTATGAGTTTGCTTATATGTTTAAGTACTCCGAGCGGCCGGACACTGTTGCGGCGCGGACTATGGCGGACGATGTTGCGGAGGCGGTGAAGACGGCTCGGTTGGCCGAGATCATTGGGTTGCAGAATGAGTTGTCGTTGGCTTCGAATCGGCGCGATGTGGGGCGTGAGTTCGAGATTTTGGTTGAGGGGGTGTCGAAGAGGTCGTCGGAGCGGGTTTTTGGGCGTACGTCGCAGAATAAGGTTGTCGTGGTCGGGCGTTTTGGGGCGGATGGCGCGGAGCATCGCGCGGGCGATTATCTGCGAGTCCGCGTCACCGGTTGCTCTTCCGCTACGCTGCAAGGCGAGGTGATATGATCTTCTCAGCTTCAGGCCGCTTTGGCAGCGGCGCCCTTCAGAGCTCGGCCGGTTATTACTGGTCTGCTACTCGGGAGCCATCCAATACCTCCTACGCCTACGACCTGACCTTCACAAGCACGCAAGTCATCCCAGCCAGCAATACCACTAAGACCGCTCGTTTCTCCGTCCGGTGCATTCGCCCTGCGTAAAGAGCAATGGACCAAACAAAACAATTACGAGTGACGAGTGACGAGAGACGAGAGACGAGTGGCTACGCGGCGCCCAAGATACGCGGAACAAGCTAACGCAGAAGCTACCACCCCGCCGTGGTCATTCTTCCCGCCATCTTTTCAGCGTTGACAGGAATTCGCGAAGGATCGGGCGCGCCTCGTCGGCAGTGAAATTGTTGCCCGTCTCGGCATTCCAGTGGTCGAGGAATTGCAAGTTCATTTCCACCATCTCGTCGATCGTCACGTCGCGCGTGAAGGCGCCGTTCTGATAGCAATAGTGGCAATAATCGTGGTTCTGGGTGCCGTCGGCATCAGTCCCTAAATCCTCTGCGGTGCGCATATTCATCCCGCAGCTTTGACAAATGTGTGTGGTTTCCATTAGTTGTTGTTTTTTATTCAGTTATTAATCTGTTCAGCATATTTATTTGATCGCGAAATCTTCCGAATGGTAATTACCGTACAATCTTCCCGTTTCTGCCGTAAATTTCAAAACTATGAAATCACCGCCATCCATTCCGCCCTCATAGTAGATGGAAAACTCCTCTTTCCAAATCTCTTTTCTAACGGCAGGGTCATCGACGACCTCCATCGTTCCTTTAAGCATAACTCCGCGAAAAGACAACTCGTCGCAAAAATAGATGCAAGCCTTCGGATTAGCTCGGTATTGCTTTACTCTCATCGACGGACTGTTGGTATGCCAATAAAACGTTTTGATACCTTCCCGCTCGACGGGAGCCAACATCGCCTTTGTGTTCGGAAAGCCATTTTCATCGACAGAGCTTATAAAGCTAACGCTTTGTTTGTCGATCAATTTTTCGAGTGATTCTGTCAACTGTTTCATTTCTAATTGGCTTGCAGTGGGGTATACAACTCGATCAGGTTCTCTTCCGGGTCACGCAGATGGACGACGCGCATTCCCCAACCGGGCATATCGACAGGCTCGTTCACAAAAACAACCCCCTTAGAACGAAGCGTCCGATAGGTGTCGTCCACGTCGGGTACCTCGAAACAAACCATCGACTTATCGCGACCCCTGACAGGCTGTTGCGCATCAGCATTCCCGACCACCGGGGCCATATAATCGCTCAAAAAGATGGACAACCCCTCGATCCCGTCGGCCACCTTGAACGCGCCGTAACACTCCTCGATGTCCCACAGCGGCTCCAAACCAAGCTTCTGGGCGTAGAAATCGAAACACTTCCGATAGTCCCGCACCAATAATCTTACGTTGTTGAATTTCATAACTGTTCTATTTTTCGGTTTAACTCTTCAAAACTCTGTCGGGCGGTCCGGCCCGCCGTGTCGATGGTGATGTGCTCGCGGCTCCACGGGTGATATTCGCGGTTTTCGACCTCGCTCCACGCAGGCCAACCGCGCGCCTCAATCCGCCGCCTATGCTCCTCACGGTCGGAACACACAACCTCGATATTCACCGCCATCGCACCGTTTTCGGCCGCTACCGCCTCCCACTCACGCCGCGTCAACTCGATCGGATTGCACGAATCGGCAACAACGCTCAGACCCGCCCGCAAATTGTCCGCCGCAATGCGATAAGCCAACCTGTACCCCTCGCCCTGCGGCTCGAACCCACACAAATCCCTCAATCCCTGTTCGATAGTGTCGATGCGCAACCACGCCGCCCCGCGCTCCGTCGCCAGCAACCGCGCCAACGCCGATTTTCCCGACCCCGGCAAACCGGAGAAGACATAAAGCGTCGGTCTCATTTTTTTACCGGACTATCGCCCACCACGAACCTGCCTTTGGAGTACATCTCGCGCACCCAATCAGCGTCGTTCTCGATCCAATTCTCCACCCCGACGGCCTTCATCCGGCACAGGTTGAAAAGTTTATAGTTGTGGGGATAGTTCTGCACCGCACTGTCGATCGAGGGTGCCAATCGGCGACACGGAAACTCGTCGCACTCGAAGCAATACTCCACGCCCTTCGATTCCGCGCAGGCGTAAGTGGCACACAAACCGTTAGTCCACAGACAATGTCCCTTCACGGCGCGGCAACCGCCGTTGCAACCCGTATCCTCGGGCGCAACGCCGAATAGTTCGGCCACCCGTGCGCGATATTCGGGCGTGATGTTCGCTGTGTGCGATGCGCAATTGAAGCAATCGAGCCCGCACGGCGCCGTCGATGCTATTTTTTCTTGTGTTGTCATTTCAGGTTATATTTTTGCCTTAACTCATCTTTTCCTGCCTCATTAAGCGAGGCGAAGATTTTTCCACCTCGGCAGACCTCCCGTTAATCCTGCGAGATCGAGTTGTAAAAATAGATAAAATTTCAGACTTTCAAAAAGTTAAATAACTTTGTGTTTGTTATGGAGATCAAATCACTTTCGGGGGTCGAGTTCGATGTACTTGCGGAGGCTTTCGGGGCGGCGTTTGCCACTTACGAGGTTCAAATTTCGCCCAAAGAGTTGCGGACAATGCTTCGGCGGCGTGGTTTCGATCCCGCGCTTTCGTTTGCGGCTTTCGATTCCGGCGGGCGGATTGCGGGGTTCACTTTGAATGGTATCGGGACTTTCGACGGTGTGCCGACTGCTTACGACACCGGAACAGGGACACTGCCGGAGCATCGGGGCAAGGGGTTCGCCACGCAGATATTCGAGGCTTCGCTTCCGCATCTGCGGGCGGCGGGGGTCGCGCAATATCTGTTGGAGGTGTTGCAGCACAACACGGCGGCGGTGTCGGTCTATCGGCGGCTGGGCTTTGAAGTTAGCCGCGAGTTCAACTACTTCAGGGGGCAGCCCTCGGCCATTCCGAGCGTCGGGATGAGAGTTGCGAGTGTCGCACTTGCGGAAATACGGGGGATTGCGGAAAAATTTTGGGACTTCACTCCGTCGTGGCAGAACAGTTTCGAGGCCATCGAACGCGCTCCCAAGGATTTCATCACCCTCGGCGCATTCGACGGCGACCGGCTCGTCGGCTATGTGATCTTCGAACCTGCGGCGGGCGACATCACCCAGATAGCAGTTGCGGAAAGCCATCGGCGACAGGGCATCGGCTCGGCGTTGCTCGGAGAAATGTTGCGGCAAAACCGTGCTTCCGGCATAAAGTGCATCAACACCGAAATTGGCCGAGATGAGACTTTGGCCGGTTTCCTGCAAGCCCTAAGTATTCCGCTCGCAGGCAAACAGTTCGAAATGATAAAACGATTATGACGATAATCATAACGAGGAAAGGGGAACCCGCTGTTCCCCTTTCGTTGCTTTGTGCCCAGGACGAGATTCGAACTCACACACCGTAACCGGCACCACCCCCTCAAAGTGGCGTGTCTACCAATTCCACCACCTGGGCAAAAAACCGAGACGCAAAGGTACAAAATAAATTGACAATTGAAAATTGAAAATGGAAAATTGTCATCCTCACCTCGGCATCGTGAGCGTGGTTCGCGTCGCTACGCGGAACAAAAAATCACTTTTCACTCCACCAGCCCGTCGAGATAGTCAGTGATGGGGGTCTTCTGGGCGGTGCGGCCATAAAACTCGGCCACCGTCTCCAGCGCACCAAGGTACTTCACATAATCCATCCAAACCGTCTCCACACTCCTAAACTTCGACCCACCGAACCGACCATAATACTTGATATACTCCTGCAAAACATTGGCATAATCCTCCAACAAAACATCGCCCCGCTCCATCGCACCAGCCCCATAATAGGCCTCGATGATGGAATAGGTCGGCCAAAAATCGTAATCGAACTTCGAGGGCGGATACTCCGTAAGACACCTATCAAGCACCTCCACCGCACGCTCCACATCGCCCTGCTCCAGCAACTCGTTGGCCAGCCTCACAAAAGTCTCTCGCGCCTGAACCCATCGCAAATTGACCAACGAAGTGTAATCGACATAAACCCGCGGGTTGCTGGCATTGCCATATTTATAGCGGTTCATCAACAAATCGTAAGTCAGCTCGGTGTCGATGCGGCCATATTCGCCCGTTTCGGCTTTGGCAGGCGTGCGGATCGGCACCAACCGATAAGCCCAACCGTCGGCCTGCAACCACTCGCCCAAACCCAGGTCGGTGAATATCTGGGGTGCGGTGGTGTATATCGGGCGGCTCCAATCGAAATTTGCCAATACGTCGAGCACCAACAGCTGGTCCTTGCGCACCGTGGTGGTCGGAATGGTGAACCGAATCGAATCGACCATCAGGTGGGCATCCTCAGCACGAACGATGCCCGCGTCGATGGCGTTCTGCTTATCGACCGGAATGGTGATGTCGTCCGAAGGGATATAGTCGATCCAGCCACCGCTCTCCAACTGCCAACGGGTGTCGGTGTGGCGGTCGGAGACAAAATCGACAACCGTGCGAACATCCAAAGCGTAATCTACCAGCGGCTCGACATAGGTCAAGTCGTTGTCGGCATAAGCATCCATCGAGATCGACATCGGAACGGGTTCGGAGTTGTTATAGGCGTGGCGCATCTGCTCGATGTACCAATTGGCGCCGGCGTAACTCATATTCATTATCCGCACGTCGGGGCGCACATCTTCAACCTCCTGATTGTACCACAACGGGAACGTGTCGTTGTCGCCGAAGTTCATAATAATGGCGTCGGGCAGAGTGGAGACGAGGAAGTTGTACCCGAAGTCGTGCCCTATCCTGCGCCCCGAGCGGTCGTGGTCGTCCCAACCCTCGGAGAGCAAAACCAGCGGAACGGATAGACACACAACCGTTGCGATAAGAGTTGAAAATTCCCGCGCGCGTAGTCTATTCGTAATTATCTCTTTCACCCACGTCACCCCCAGTCCTATCCAGATGGAGAAGGCGTAGAAAGCTCCGGCATAGATATAGTCCCTTTCGCGGACGGCCGTTGGCAGAACGTTGAAGTATACCACCAGCGCCACACCCATCATCACGAACAGCCACATCACGACGGTGAAACCCCGCTTGTCCTTGCTCAGCTGGTAGATGAGCCCCAAAATCCCGAGCAGGAAAGGAAGAAAGAAAAAGGTGTTCCGTCCCTTGTTGTTCGCAATCTCGCTCGGCAAATCGCTCTGCGGACCGAGGTAGAGGGCGTCGATGGGTTTGATGCCGCTCAGCCAGTTGCCGTGGATTATGTCGCCGCGACCCTGCACGTCGTCCTGCCGCCCGACGAAGTTCCACATAAAATATCGCCAGAACATAAAATTGAACTGGTGGCCGAAAAAGTAACTCAGATTGTCGCCGTAAGTTGGGCTTTCGTCCTTGTCGAGCCCCAGCCAGGCGCGATAGTTATTCTCGTCGTTGAAGTCCCACAGGCGCGGAAACGCCACCTGCTCACCCGAACCATAGACATAGTCGCGAATAAATCGGCGCCGGTGATACTTGCCGTCCTCGCCCATCTCCCACCGATAGCCATAGTCCATATCGACCATCTCACTGTCGAACATCGGGCCGTAAACTATCGGAATACGCCCATATTGAGTGCGTCCCATCAGCTCCTGCAACGCATAAGGATTGTCGGGACGGTTGCTGTTCATCGGCGGATTGACGCTCGACCGGATGACCACGCTGGCATAAGAGCTATAACCGATCAATATCACCGCCGTACACAACAACACGGTGTTCCACAACCTCTTGCCGCTGCGGCGGGTCGCGAAAATGCCCGCAAACACTGCCGTGAACAAAATTGCCAACCACAGTGCCATCCCGCTGTTGACCGGCCAACCCAGATCGTTAACAGCAATCCGGTCGATGCCCGCCCCCATCGAAACCGTGAGCGGCATAATCACCTTATAGATGGCAAACAATATTCCCCCCGCGGCAACCACGGCCCCAGCAACGCCCTGCCAGGTGATGCGCGTCGCCTTGCGGAAATAGTAAACAAAAACCAACGCCGGAACAGTCAGCAAATTGAGGATATGCACCCCGATCGACAGCCCCATAACGTATGCGATGAGCACCAGCCACCGCTCATTCCCCTCCTCGTCCGCCACCTCCTCCCAGCGCATCATCAGCCACACCACCAACGCCGTGAACATACTCGAAGTGGCGTACACCTCGCTCTCCACCGCCGAAAACCAGAAAGTGTCGGTAAAAGCATAGGCCAGCGAACCCACCAACGCCGAAGCAAGGGCCGTCAAACCGTCCGCCCCCAACTTTTGCGCCAGGCGACTTATCGTCCAAAACATAAACAGGATGGTGAGCGCGCTCATCACACACGACATCACGTTGCCCCAAAAACCCACCGTCTCGGGGCTCGACGCAAACATCGTGAACACCCTCATCATCATCATAAAGAGCGGTGCTCCGGGCGGATGGCCTATCTCTAACTTATACGACGTTGCGGTGAACTCCATACAGTCCCACCAATCGGCAACCGGAGCGGCGGTGGTCAGATAGACTGTTAAGGCGACAACAAACACAATCCAACCGGTGATGTTATTGAGCTTTTTGTAGTTATTCATTCCGCAAAAATAGTTAATTTTGCGGAATGTTTACCCTGTATAATACTTTAACGCGCCGCAAAGAGGAGTTTGTGCCGCTCGTTCCGGGTCACGTCGGGATGTATGTGTGCGGCCCGACGGTTTACGGCCCGCCCCATCTGGGGCACGCACGGTCGGCTATAACTTTCGATATACTCTTCCGTTATCTCAAATTTTTGGGATACCGCGTGCGCTATGTGCGCAACATCACCGACGTCGGCCATCTGGAACACGATGCCGACGAGGGCGAGGACAAAATTGCCAAACTTGCACGGCTCGAAAAGCTGGAACCGATGGAGGTGGCGCAGATGTACACCAACTCCTATCACGACGCGATGCGGCGGCTGAACGTCCTGCCGCCCTCGATCGAGCCTCTCGCCAGCGGCCATATCATCGAGCAGATCGAGATGATAAAGCACATTCTGGATGCCGGATATGCCTACGAGGCGGGCGGATCGGTTTACTTCGACGTGGTGAAATACTCCCGCGAGCACAACTATGGAGAGCTGTCGGGGCGGAAGATCGAAGATATGTTGGAGGGGACCCGTGCGCTGGATGGCGGCTCGGACAAGCGTTCTCCGCTCGATTTCGCGCTGTGGAAGAAGGCCTCGCCGGAGCACATTATGCGTTGGCCGAGCCCGTGGAGCGACGGTTTTCCGGGTTGGCATATGGAGTGCAGCGCTATGAGCGAGAAGTATTTGGGCAAGCGGTTCGACATTCACGGAGGGGGGCTCGACCTGATGTTCCCCCACCACGAAGCCGAAATAGCCCAATGCACTGCCTGTGGCGACGGCGGTGCGAAGTACTGGATGCACAACAATATGATCACCACGGGCGGCCAGAAGATGGGCAAATCGCTTGGCAACGCCGTTTCGCTGGAAGATTTCGACCCGATGGTGATCCGCTTCTTTATGTTGCAGGCGCACTATCGCTCGACGCTCGATTTTTCGCACGAAGCCCTTGCCGCCGCCGAAAAGGGGTTGGAGAGGTTGATGAAAGCGGTGGAAACGTTGGATAATTTGTCGTCCCGCTCTTCGTCAGAAGAGCGTCAGCCAGCCGCCCCCCCCAGCGGCGGGCTGAATCCTCAGCCCTTGCAGGCGTCTGGCTTGGAGGCGAAGTTCAGGGAAGCAATGAACGACGACCTGAACACTCCCATCGTTATCTCACATTTATTCGATGCCGTGCGGGTCATCAACCAGATCCACGACGGCACGGCTACTATCGGAGCCGAAGATTTGGCGCAATTAAAAACCGTGATGAACACCTGGGTATTCGACATCCTCGGGTTGAGGAACGATAAAGCCTCGGACGAGAGTGCGCTCGCTCCGGTTATGGATTTGATGCTCCAACTGCGTGCGGAGGCCAAGAACAACAAAGATTGGGCTATGTCCGACCGCATCAGAGACGGGTTGGCCGCGGCGGGGATCAAGGTTATGGACAAAAAAGAGGGAGGTTCCGAATGGCAACTACAATAGAGCAGATCAAAGAGTTAACCCGCCGCGTCGAAGAGCTGGCGCGTCACATCAACATCGACGACAAGCGTGCACGCCTCAAAATCGAGGAGGAAAAGAGCCTCGCGCCCGATTTTTGGGACGACGCGGCCGAAGCCGAAAAGGCCCTCAAAGCCACCGCCGCCATCAAAAGCTGGGTGACCGCCTACGACACTGCCGCCACTGCCGTCGACGACCTGGCAATTATGCCCGACTTCGTGCGCGAAGGCGCGGCGAGTGAAGAGGAATTGGATGCCGAATACGCTCGTGCGCTCGCCGCTGTCGAGGAGCTCGAAATGCGCAATATGTTGCAGGGCAAGGAGGACAAACTGGGCGCAATACTCGACATCAACGCCGGAGCGGGCGGCACCGAAGCCCTCGATTGGGCGGGAATGTTGCACCGAATGTACCTGCGATGGGGCGAACTGAACGGCTATAAAGTTAAAACCCTCGACTTTCAGGAGGGCGACGAAGCGGGGGTGAAGTCGGTCACGCTGGAGTTCGAGGGCGACTTTGCATACGGATTTCTCAAAAGCGAGAATGGGGTGCACCGGCTGGTGCGGCCCTCGCCATTCAACGCTCAGAACAAGCGGCAAACGTCGTTCGCCTCGGTCTTTGTCTCGCCGGCGGTGGACGACACCATCGAGATCGTCATCAACCCCGCCGACCTGGAGTGGGACACGATGCGTTCGTCGGGTGCGGGCGGGCAGAATGTCAACAAGGTGGAGACGGCCGTGAGGTTGAAGCACATTCCGTCGGGCATCGTTATCGAGAACTCCGAGACCCGCTCGCAGCTCAATAACCGCGAAAATGCGATGAGGATTCTGCGCTCGAAGCTCTACCAGCGCGAATTGGACAAGCAGATGGAGGCGCGAATGGCGCTTGAAAAGCAGAAAAAGAAGATAGAATGGGGCAGCCAGATCCGCAGCTATGTGTTGGACGATCGGCGGGTGAAGGACCATCGCACCAACTATCAGACATCCAATCCCGATGCGGTGCTCGACGGCAAACTCGACGAATTTATCAAAGCCTATCTGATGGAGTTCGGCGGGGAAAGCTGATAGAAAACTAAGAACTAAAAGCTAAGAACTAAAAGTTGGACCGCTCGCAATGACGTTCCTGCATAGCTTGCGTCGCGTAGCCCAGTTTTTAGTTTTTAGCTTTTAGTTTTTCACTGAAATAAACGCTCGCGGGAATGGCGTGCATATTATAGGTCGAGGCCATCGAGATGCCATAAGCCCCCGCGCTCTGAATAGCCACCAGATCGCCCCGCCGCAACTCCGGCAAAGTGCGATCGGTGGCAAAAATATCGCTCGACTCACAAACCGTCCCCGCCACGATATAGCTTCTCCTCAGACCATCCTCGCGCGCCGAAAGGTTCTCGATCCGGTGATAGGCGTCGTACAGCGCAGGGCGTATCAGCTCCGACATACTCCCGTCGACGATAACCACCTCGTTTCCCGCCGAGTTGAGCTTGTTGAACAACACCCGCGTGATGAGCTCGCCACACTGCGCCACCATCGCCCGACCCAGCTCGAAGTGCACTTCCGTGGCGGGATGGAGCTGCAGGTTGCGCCTGAAAGCGTCGAAATAGGCCCCGAAGTCGGGCATCGGTTCGGAGTCGGGAGCCTCGTAGTTGACCCCCAGGCCGCCGCCCATATTGATGTAGCCCACCGGAAAACCGCGCTCGGCGAACCACTCGGCCAGCGAATTGACCCGCCGGCAGAAGAACTCGAACACCCTCATATCGGTTATCTGCGATCCGATGTGGAAGTGCAGGCCCTGAAAATCGAGATTGCCATACTCCGCCAGCTCGTCGGCAACGAGGTCGATCTCTTTGTATGAGATGCCGAATTTGCTGTCGGCTTGCCCCGTCGAGATGTGGCGATGGGTCTGCGGATCGACGTCGGGATTGATGCGCAGGGCCACCCGAGCACGCTTACCCAGCTTTTCGGCCAGCTCGTTTATGACCTGCAACTCTTGTCGGCTTTCGCAATTGAATGCCCGAATGCCCTCGGTGATGCCCAGCTCGATTTCGCGGTCGCTCTTTCCCACACCGGCGTAGACGATGCCCTCGGCCGGAAAGCCCAGTTGCCGCACTAACGCCAGCTCGCGACCGCTCACACAGTCGATGCCGAAACCCCGTTTGAGCACTTCGCGCAGGATGGTTTCGTCGCCGTTGGCTTTGATCGCATAGTGGATTTTGTAGCCGTCGCGCTCGGCTTGGTGTTTTATCTCGTCTAATGTCTGGCCCAGCAGGTCCATATCGTAGAGGTAAAACGGTGTGGGATAGTCATTTAGCTTCTCCTTGATCCGACGCGACAACATTTTTGTTCACATTTTGGGTTAGGGGTGCAAAATTATAACTAAATTTGCAACAACTATGAAAAACATACAAGAAAAATTAAATCGCATCGCGGTTTTGGTCGATGGGGGTGAGTTGGAGAGAGATTTGGCGATGGATTTGCTCAGGCAGGTTTACGAACAGATTAAGTTTTCAGGTCAGTCAGCCGCCAGCGGGGACGAAACGTTTAGTGCAGTCCCCCGCGCAGGGGGGCGGGTGACTGACGACTTGCATTCGCAAGTCGAAAAAAATCCTCAGCCTGTTCCCGAGGAAGAGGAGGAACTCGAAACGGTTTGGATGGCCGAACCCGATCCCGAGTTCGATCCTGCGCCGGTGAAGCCTGTCGAAGAGCCTGTTAAGCCGTTTACGCCGCGGCCGGTGGTGAAGCCGGAGGTGATTCAGTCGCTTTATGGCGAAAATTCTGCTCCGGCAAGTCGGCCGACCCCAAAGACCGAGCCTGTCGAAGGGCAGACTCTGGGTGATTCTTTGCGGGACGATACGCCTATTGCCGAGCCGAAGCACACTTTGGGCGATGCGTTGAAGGCCGAAGTTCCGGGTGTTCCGGTGGTGCCGAGCGGGGTGAGTTTGCGCAAATCCATCGGGCTGAACGACCGTTTTTTGATGATTCGCGATATGTTTAGGGGCGACACGGCGGCGTTCGACCGCACCATCGACCAGCTGGACAGGTTCCGGACGTTGGACGATGCCGTGATTTGGCTGCACGACAATTTTGCGCTCGACCCCGACAGCGAGGGGGTGATGTTGTTGATGAATTTGCTGGAACGGAGGTTTGCTTAGATGCTGTATCTTGTTCCGACGCCGATTGGGAACTTGGAGGATATTACTCTGAGGGCTGTTCGTGTGTTGCGGGAGGTCGATTTGGTGCTGGCCGAGGATACGCGGACGACGGCTGTGTTGCTGCGCCATTATGAGATTTCCACGCCGATGCGCTCTCACCATAAGTTCAACGAACACGCGGCGGTGGGGGGTGTTGCGAGGGAGCTCTCCTCGGGACGAAAGATTGCGTTGGTGAGCGATGCGGGTACGCCGGGCATTTCCGATCCCGGGTTTTTGTTGGTCAGGGAGTGTTTGGCGGCGGGGATCGAGGTGGAGTGTTTGCCTGGGGCGACGGCGTTTGTTCCGGCGTTGGTGGATAGTGGTTTCCCGACGGAGAGGTTTTGCTTCGAGGGATTTTTGCCCATTAAGAAGGGCCGCAGTTCGAGGTTGCAGATGTTGGCTGCGGAGCCGAGAACGATGGTTTTTTATGAGTCGCCGTTTCGGGTGGTGAGGACGTTGGAGCAGTTTGCCGAGGTGTTCGGGGGGCAGAGACAGGTTTCGGTGTCGCGGGAGCTGAGCAAGAAGTTCGAACAGACGGTGAGGGGTGCGCTTGTCGATGTGGTGGGCCATTTCAGGGAGCATCCGCCGAAAGGGGAGTTTGTGATTGTTGTCAGGGGAAGCGATGAGTAGATTGTTATATATAGTTGTTTTTTCTGTTTGCTGGCTTGTGGGACTGTTGCCGCTGTGGTTTCTCTATGGGGTGTTGGCTCGGTTCGTGGCTTTTGTGCTTTATAGGGTTGTGCGTTATCGGCTGGGTGTGGTGCGTTCCAATTTGGAGAGCTCGTTTCCGGATAGATCGCGGGATGAATTGAGAGCCATTGAGCGCAGGTTTTACACCAATTTGGCGGAGTATTTTGTCGATGCGGTCGATTTGGCGAGCATTTCGCGGCGGCAACTTATGAAGCGTTGCGATTGGCCCGAGGAGAATCGGCGCGCACTCAACCGGATAGCGGGTTCGCGCAATTGGGTGACGTTGTTGGGCCATTATGGCAGTTGGGAGATGCTGAGTACGTTCGGTTTGTGGCCCGATTCGGCGGCTATGGTGTCGCTCTATAAGCCGCTGAAGGGCAAGGTTTTCGATATGTATTATCGCCGGATCCGCAATCGGTTCGCACCTGCCATCAACTCCATTCCGAATACCGAGCTGATACGTTATTATCTGGCGAATAAAGACGGGTTGCAGGGCCGCCCTCTCAGCGTTGCGCTGATTTCCGATCAGAATGCTCCGTTGGATGCGTTCAGCGAGTGGGTGCCGTTCCTCAACCATCCCACGGTGTTTTTTCACGGCGGGGAGAAGATTGCGCGGAAGTTCTCGCTGCCTATCTTTTATATGCATGTTCGCAAGGTGCGTCGGGGCCATTGGGAGCAAACTTTCGAGCTGATTTGGGACGGGGTGAGCCCCACCGAGGACCACTTGATCACCCGCCGTTATGGCGAGATGCTGGAGGCCGAGATCTGTCGCGTGCCCGAGCTGTGGCTGTGGAGCCACAAGAGGTGGAAAAAGAAGTTGACGGGCGACGACTTGGCAGCGTTCAACCGAAAATATGGATTATGAAGCATCGTCACTTTGAAAATACGCGCCCCGACAGTGCGCTGGAGGTCACGGCGGGAGTCGACGGCCAGCCTGTGGTCAATCCTTCGTATGTTCGTCGCAGGCGACCGCAACTCACCACCGAGCAGTTTGTAGATGGGATTTTGCGCGGCGATATTTCGGTTTTGAGCCAGGCTATCACGCTGGTCGAGAGCAGCAATCCTGTCCACGAGCGGCAGGCGCAGGAGATAATCGGGCGGTGCCTGCCCCACGCCGGAAGATCGGTGAGGGTGGGTATCACGGGAGTGCCGGGAGCGGGAAAATCGACATTTATCGAGGCCATCGGCGGTATGGTGGCCGATAAGGGACACAGGTTGGCAGTGCTGGCTATCGACCCGTCGAGTGAACGGAGCGGAGGGTCGATTTTGGGAGATAAGACGCGGATGGAGAGCATTTCGACCGATCGGCGTATTTTCATTCGTCCCTCTCCGTCGGCGGGTTCGCTGGGGGGCGTGGCGCGCAAGACTCGCGAGACGATTGTGCTGTGTGAGGCGGCGGGTTATGATGTGATTTTTGTCGAGACGGTGGGGGTTGGGCAGTCGGAGACCGTGGTGCATTCGATGGTCGATATGTTTTTGTTGCTTCAGATTGCCGGTGCGGGCGACGAGTTGCAGGGCATTAAGCGGGGCATTATGGAGATGGCGGATGCGGTGGTGATAACCAAGGCCGAGGGCGACAATGTTTTGCGCGCCGATCTTGCCAAGCGGCAGTTCGAGAATGCGTTGATGCTGTTTCCCACTCCGGCGAGCGGTTGGCGTCCGCGGGTTTACACTTGTTCGGCGCGTGCGCGTACGGGTTTAGAGGATGTTTGGGGTGGGGTGGAGGAGTTTTTGGGGTTTGTGGAGGGGAACGGTTTTTTTCGCGACAATCGCCATTTTCAGAACAGCTATTGGATGCGCGAGACCATCGAGGATGCGTTGCGGAGCGGGTTTTATAACGATCCGCGGGTGGAGAAGCTGTTGCCCGAGTATAGGCGTCGCGTTTTGCAGGACCGCATCACCCCGTTTGTCGCTGCCCACGAACTTTTGGATATTTACCTGAAATAGTGTACCTTTGCACTTCCATTGAGCTATGGTGTAATGGTAGCACTGCAGATTTTGGTTCTGCCTGTATAGGTTCGAATCCTGTTAGCTCAACTTATTTCGTCCGATAACTCGCTTTGTATTTCCCTTTGGTGAGGTTGGATAGTTTGCTTTTGAGCAGGCTACGGCGCAGGGGCGACAGGCGGTCGGTGTAGACGATACCTTCCAGATGGTCGTACTCGTGCTGTATAACCCGCGCCGGACGACCCGTGAACTCGCAGTCGCGGGGCTCGAAATTCTCATCCAGATACCTCATCCGAATCGTTACCGGCCGCGAAACATCCTCGTTCAGCCCGGGAAGCGACAGGCAGCCCTCGCTGTATAGTCCCGTTTCGTCCGAATATTCGTAGATCTCGGGGTTGATAAACACCCGTTTGTAGCCTTCCAGCTCGGGCTCGTCCTCGCCCCACGCCGACAGATCGACCACGAAGAGACGAATGTTTTTGCCCACCTGCGGAGCCGCCAGACCCACGCCTTCGGCTTCGTACATCGTTGCGAACATATCTGTAATCAATTGATCGACAGCCGGATAGGTGCTGTCGATCTCCACACTCTCGGCCCGCAACACCGGCGACCCATAAACCACGATAGGAAGAATTGTCATTGCAAGTATATTCATAAATTTAAGTTTTTCTCGGTTGCCAGATAGCTTTGCAAAATTATCGCCGCGCTGACCCTGTCCACCATTGCTTTGTCGCGCCGCGCCATCTTTTTCACTCCGCCGTCGATCATTGCCCGTTGGGCCATCACCGACGTGAACCGCTCGTCGTGCCGGACCAGCCGCTTGTCGGGAAACAGGGTGCAAAATTTCCTGACAAAGGCGTCGATATGGGGCGTGACGCTCGACGGCGACCCGTCCATCTGCGTCGGTCGGCCGACCACAACCACACTAACGTTTTCGCGACCGAAATAGTTTGTCAGCCATTCGAAAAGCGTGTGGGTCGGCACCGTTTCCAGTGGGCTCGCGATTATCTGCAACGGGTCGGTCACCGCGATGCCCGTGCGTTTTGTCCCGTAGTCGATTGCTATGACCCTATTCATAATTCGAACGATGACTTCTCGGGGAACAGCTCTTCCAAAAACGGTACGATCCGCCGCCGATCATCCGCCGAAGAGTGCTGAGAATCGTTCAAACAAAACAACTTCGGCCGAAAACGACGGTACAGTCCCATAAAATCGGGCTTATGGACAGGGATCCGAAAACTCTCCGACCGCGAAGCAACATAATGCATATGGGCGTGCCCGATCGCCAACGCCCACAATCCTATGGCCGAACGGTGGAAATCGCCATCCGCCCGAGTGCGATTGACCTGGCTCTTGCAAACCTCATCCGCAAAAATCTGCTCCACCGCCCGCGCATAATCATCCCTCACATAAGCGTCGATGTTGTGGTGCGGAATGCCCGAAAAAAACCGCCCCGAGATCTCCTCCACCAAACACGCCGAGCGGTAAACCATCCGCCGGTAATGGCCGAAACCCATCTTCAACGCACGTTTGACCGCATAACGAAGCTTTCCGAACAGCTTTCGTTTCAACCTCAAAACGGGCCATCCGTCCTCGCCGAAAAAGAACTCCGGACCCACCGCCTGGCCGAAAAACATATCGTCGTTGGCAAACAAAAACCGCGGCGCAAGGCCCGGGATCCGGTGCAAAAAATACTCTATAACGCTCGAATTGAAGCACGGCAACGCCTCGGGCGGAAAAATCTCGCTGTGGTCGACCACACGAACACGCTCGTTGGCCGTATCGAGCCACGATGGTACCTGACGGTCGGTGACGATAAACACCTTGCGCACCCACGGGGCGAACTTTTCCATCGAACGAAACGAATATTTCAGCTCATCGTTGCTCAGCCAGCGCGCCACGTCGTCGGTCTCCGAATTGGGCTGAAAATCGCCCGTAGTCGCACGTTTGCGCGCCAGCCATTCCGGATCGCTACCGTCCACCCACAGATATACAAGGTCAATCTCGTTTTTCACGATACGAAGTTACAAAAACTTTACAAATAAAAAAATATCTGTCGATTCAGAGTGCGTGGTTAGCGAATCGGTTAGAAAATGTTAGTAAAAAGGCAATAATTCGGCAAAAAATTCGTATCTTTACGGCGTTAATTCGCTAACCCGTTTTTGCCCTGTGAGAAATTACGGAATAAACGATATCGTGGATAAGCTACGGTCTGCCGTGCAGGTGGGCGGTAGCTTGGTGCGCTATGCCGAGAAGCTGGCTGTCGAATTGGAGCACGACGGTTTCGGCCGGACCGCGCGGGCGTATAGGACGGCTGTGAGGCGGTTGGTCGACTTTTGCGGCGAAGATTTGAGGCTGGAGCAGATCAATTCTTCCCTGATGGGCGATTTTCAGAAACATCTCAAAAAGCAGGGGCTGAACCTCAATTCCATCTCGTTTTATATGCGGACGCTGCGCTCGATTTACAATAAGGCCGTGGCCGAAAAAATCGTTACGGAGCGCACCGTGAGCCCATTTTCGACCACGTATACGGGTGTTGCGACGGTCAAGAAGATGGCTCTTTCGCAGGACGAGTTGCAGCAGTTGGCCGCGTTGGAGTTCGATGTCGAGGGCGAGATGCCGCTTGCTTTGCGGAATGCGTTGGCGATTTTTCTGTTTTGCTATCACGCGCGGGGGATGAGCTTTGTCGATATGGCTTTTTTGAAAAAGAGCGATCGTGAGGGCGACGTTATTCGCTATGCTCGGCGCAAGACGGAGCAGTTGGTGGAGGTTGTGGTTCACGAGCCTATGAGGCGCATTTTGGAGTGGTTCGAGCCGCAGGTGGAGGGGAGCGAGTATCTTTTCCCGGTGATTGTCGATTCGCGTAAAAACCCTATGCTTCAGTATGAGAACGGCCTTAGGTTGCAGAACGAGAGGCTGAAACGGGTGGCGAAATTGTTGGGGATAAATAAGCGTTTTTCGACCCAGGATGCGCGTCACAGCTGGGCTACGGTGGCCCAGAGCGCGGGTTTGCCCATCGACTTGATCAGCGAGGGGCTGGGCTATCAGAGCCACAAGAAGACCAAGGAGTACCTCAATTCGTTGGACGATGCTTCGCGGTTGGTGTCGGATGCTGTTGTTGCTCCGCCTAAGCGTCCGCGCGGTCGGCCGAGGAAGTTGCCGGACGTTGCTGTGGGCAATTCTGTCAGGGTTTAGTATATTTATTATAGGTTTTTAGTGCGATTTCCCACCCTTTTAGAGGGTGGGATTTATTTTTTACCACCACTCTTAAACTCTCAAAATCCATCTGTCGCTTTTACGTTAACATCTGTCGCTTTAAAAGCGACAGATGTGTAGTTATATTACGACGGTTTATCTTAGCGATATAAGTGGCTTGTAGCCAGAGTATTAGCTCGCAGAACGGCCCCTAATTCAAGGGTCGTTCGTCGTATGTATAGGCAAAAAATATTTATTTTTTTAACGATTTATTTGTAGAAATAAAAAAATATGTTTTACATTTGCCGTGTGAAAACATCTGTCGCTTTTTAGGCGACAGATAACGAAGAGACCATCTAATGTGTTGATAAAGAGTAGGTTACGTGGCAAAAAATCGAAAAAATAGGGCGATTAATTCGCTTATTTTCGCAACCCTGATGCTGGGCTGGTTCTGGAGCTTTCCGGCCTCTGCTCAGGTGCGCCGCGTGACCTACCGTTCGGTTCCCAAGCAGGAGCTCTATCTGGTTTCGGGCGAACAGATAACGCGCCCGGACGAGCTCTACCTGCCCAAGTTTGCCGTGAAGACCAACGCACTATATCTGGCCACAACGACGCTCAATGCCGGTTTTGAGTTCGGAATTGCCCGCCGCTGGACAATGGATACGGGTGTGGTGTATAATCCTTTTCAGCTCCAAAAAGAGTCGACCAACCAGATTTGGTTTGTCCAGCCCGAGTTCCGATATTGGTTTTGTCAGCGTTTTGAGCGACACTTTGTGGGCTTGCACGCGATATATGGCGAGTACAACATCGGCCAGGTCGACTTTTTGACCGACGTGTTTGTCAGTCATCGCTATAAGGGCGACGTGATGGGCGCGGGCATCAGTTGGGGTTACCATATGCCGTTGGGCGGCGGTCGGTGGGCGATGGAGTTCACTTTGGGCGGCGGTTACCTGCATATCGACTACGACAAATTCGCCTGTTTCGAGTGCGACGAGCTGGCCGCGAGCCGCGACCGCCACTATTTCGGCCCCACGAAAGCGGGCATTGCGCTCACATTTATGATAAAATGAAAAGATCGAGATATATAGATTGCTTCGTCGAACATTGTTCTCCTCGCAATGACACTTGTTGTTCGCCGTCATTGAGAGCGAGGCGCGGCAATCTTTTACTTGTTTTCATTTTTTCATTTTTTCATTTTTTCATTTGCGAAGCTCAAAGCGTTCAGCGCATCGAGTTTACAAATATTTCGTCGCGGGTGAGTGAGAAGGAGTTGTTGATCGACGTGGATGTGCGGGCGAGCGGGGTGAATATACGAAGGGGCGGGCGGATAGTGCTGGAGTTTGCCATCGAGAATGCGGATCGGAAGATGGCGTTGCCGACGGTGGTCTATTCGAGCGCGATAAGGACGCGGTTGGAGAAGCGGCGCGAGTTGCTGAGTGACGAGTATGCTCCGGAACCTTTTTACACTTACGATAAGGTTAAGAGAAGAGATTCCTATAATCTGCATTATCGCCTTAGCGTGCCTTATCAGGGGTGGATGGCGGGCGCAATGCTGATGGTGAGGGAGTATCGCCAGAGTTGTTCGAAGGGTTGGTTGGCGAGTACGGCGAGGCTGATAGAGCAGTTTGGCACGCCTCCCGAGCGGGTGGTTTATGTGGTCAGGGAGGTGCAGACGCGTGCGCCTCAGGTGAAGGCGGTGGAGAGGGCCGAAATAGAGGTACCGGAGGGGTGCGAGAGTTGCAAGGAGCAGGCACAGGGTGTGTGGCGGTACCGGCGCAACAATAGACGCGGACAGTGAGACGATCTTTGAAATATTTTGCGGCGACAGCGGCGATGTTGCTTTTTGCTTTGCTGGCGGGTTGCGACGTGGATATGCACGAGATAGAGATTTGCACTTACACTGTGCAGCTTCGCTATGATTACAACGAGGAGAACACTACGGACGAGAATAAGATTGTGTATTGGGTGAAGTTCATCGACGAGTATATTTTCGACGAGAATGATAAACTTTATCACATTCGGCGGGTGACGGATGATATGTGTACCGATTATATGAACTCGGAGTTGCAGTTGGAGGCGGGCAAATATTCGATCCTGGCGGTGGGCAACGGTGATTGCAGTACGGTTTGGGATGCGCGTACGGGACAGTTGCCGGTGGTAGGGATGACGGACAGGGAGGATTTGCGGATGACGTTGGAGAACGCCGACACTTTCGAGGACGGGACCCGGGGTCCGTGCGGCGAGTTGTTTCACGGTTATCGCACTTTCACGGTCAGGGAGGAGGGTGGAGCGACGCGTGTGAGGGTGGATATGGTGAATGCCCATTTCCAGGTGAGGTTTCGTGTGACGTGGCGCAATAGTCCGGTTCCTAAGCGCGGAACGTACTATGCGGTGTTGGAGGATGTGGTTTCGCAGTACAGGTTGATGCCCGAGTGGCTCTATCCGGCGGGGAGTTTTGTGGCTCGGCAACACGATACACGCGCCCACGACGATTATCCGTGGAGCGATAACAGGGTGATCCACCATTTGGTCCACTCGCAGTTCGAGCGGGGCAACGTGATAGACCACAGCAACACCACCTATTTGAACGCCGACAGCGAGGTTTGGGGCCAGTTTGTCAATTATCGGGTGAAGAATGCAACGCCGCTTATTATGAAACTCTATTTTGCGCCCGACGGTACGCGGGGCGAGAACGACCCGATGGTGTTGCCGCGCGAGATAGATCTCGGACAGTACTTTGCCCACTTCGGCTATAACCTCGATCACGAGCTGAAGCAGGACTATATAATAGACATTGTGATCGACGGCGACAAGATAATAATGAATCCGATGGGCGGCCTTTCGGTCGCCGACTGGACCGAAGGAGGAACCTTGAATTAATTTATTTATATAAACTTTTTTATTAACCAACAACTTTATTTTATGAAAAAACTGTTTATTTTGATGACAGTCCTTGCAGTGGGGCTGGCGTCGTGTACGAACGATCCGGCAGACACTCCGGCTAAGGAGAAACTCGGTCTGACCATTGCGTTCGACAAACCTCACCACCCGTTCGTCACCCGCGCAACTATCGCGACCGATGCCGAGTGGAATGTGAAGACCCTCGATGTTTATGTTGCCATCGCCGAACAGGGACAGGGCGATCAGGAAATGGGTCAGATGAGCAAACTTCGTCTTGGGAACGGCGACCAAACGCTGGAAGCGGACGAAGACTACTTGATCAACGACGACTTCGACGAGATCTCTTCGCAGAAGTACACCATCACCATGGCCGAAGATTGGTTGACTGCCAACTCGGGTAAGGACGTGACCTTCTACTTCGTGGCCAATGCGAACTCGTCGATGAAGGGTGCGCCCGATCTGAGCTCGGCTTCGGAGGCGACCTTCAAGCAGGCGTTGACCAAGGCTTTGGTCGTGACCGACGGCCAGATGGAGGACATCGAACATCCGGACGGCGAGACTCCCGGCAACAGCACTAAGAACCTGCTGTTCAGCGACGTTGTGGGTCCGGTGACCATTTCGAGCAACACCTCGGTGCGTGGCCAGCTGGAGCGTGCCGTGGCGCGTTTCGACATCGAGAATCCCGAGGCTCAGGGCGACCACGACGATATTCCGGGCGATGAGTCGAAGGGTGCGTTTGTCATCACTCGCATTTTGGTTTCCAACGCGGCACAAAAGGGCTACGTTTTCGGCAACGCCAATGCGACCAATTGGGCGACCGACGTGGAGCTCCACGACCTGGTTGAACTTCCGGGCCTGAGCGCAAGCGATTACACCGAGCTGGGTTCGACCAATCTGACCGAAGAGACGGTGGCTCCGGCGGTGTTCTATCTCTATCCCACCAAGCTGGGCGACGATCCGGCGACCGAAACCCAGATCTACATCCTTGGCCGTCAGGGCGACAATGGTGTAGAGCAGGTTTTGCCAATCGTGGCCGACAAGGACATCAAGCGCAACAACCGATATATTCTGCGCGTGAACACCACCAAGATGAGCATCGACCTCATTTCGCAGGATTACGACACGGGCGAGATTTTGCCTGCCGCTCCGGGTTCGCGTGTTAACGACGAGGCTCCGAGTGTCGACTACACAGGTACTTTGGGTGCCGCTTTCGAGCTCGCCAACGCAAATGCGGCCGATTTCGAGAGCACCGATCTGGCCTTCACCTGGACGATTGATCAGGGAACGGCTGTTGCCGACGGCGAGTTCGTTATCGACGTGACCTCGAAGTTCGGTACGGCCTATATCCTCTCGGGCGACGCTGATGGACTTATCGCGGTTACCAAGACGGCTATGTACGACCGTGCGACCAAGGAGACAACCGATCAGTATCGCTTCGTGATAACCGATACCGACGAGGCTCTCGACGCCACATTCCAGCTCATCGGCTGGGATGACGACAACGGCAAAAAGACGATCAGCATTGTTCGCGCAGCCAACTAAACATCTAAGAAAACAACAAATTTATAGACACAGATTATGAAAAATGTTTTGAAATATGCACTTGCTGCGCTGATGTTTGCCGGCGCGGTATCGTGTGCCAAAGACCCCCAGAAGATCGAGGGTCATTCGGCGGCGTTGAGCTTCAGCTTTAAGACGCCCCAGGCCCCGTTTGTTACCAGGGCCGACATTGCAACCTCCGTTGAGTGGGACATCGACGCTGCGGACATTCGTGTTTATGCCGCGGCGGCCACGGGCGACGTGATGTTGCTCGAAGAGGGTGTCGACTATGAGATCGGTGCTCCCACCGCGACCGAAGCCGGTAGCGGCAGTCAGACCTACCACATCGTCATCGACCAGGATTGGATCGACACTCCGGGCCGCATAGGCGAGACCTACACTTTCTATTTCGTGGCCAATGGCAAGTCGTCGGGCGCGTTTGCCGAAGGTACGTTCCCGGCTATTCAGGATGCGTTGGACGATGGTGCGTTGCCCACGGGTGCCGATTTCGTCAATTCGCTTACCGACGCTCTGCCCGACAACGGTTCGGGCCTGGTGCCCATTGCCAAGCCCGACGGAGCTACGACGAGGCTGCTCTTCTCGGTTTCGAAGGAGCTTGTGTTGACCGGAAAGATTGTGGAGACGGGCGAGTTGATCCGTCGTGAGGCGCGTTTCGACATCGAGAATCCCAATCACGGTGCTGGTGTTCCGGCGTCCGACATCTTTGTGGTGACCAATGTTTACATTGCCGATGCACCTGCCCTGGGCCCCATCTTCGGTTCGGCCGATCCGACGGTTATCGATCCGCTCGTCACTTATGACGACTATGAAGCGTTGAACGGTGCGGGTTTGACCTATGACGATATGAATCCCGAAGCGGGCTATCGTTGGGTGGCTCAGAGCGTGTTCTACCTCTATCCGACCACCATCAAGGCCGACGGAACGGGTACCCAGATCATCGTCGAAGGTACGCTGGGCGGCCAGCCTATCCTGTTGCCGGTCGTGGTTAGCGAGGACACCGATATTTTGGCCAATCATCGCTATACCATCCGTCTCGAACCAGGTCTGGACAAGAGCTCGGTTATCGAAGACGACTGGTACACCAACAACAATGGCGAGGACAACACCCTTCCCACCGAGCCCGGCGAAAATGCTGCTCAGAGTGTGGTCGTGTTTGCCGATCCGGACGATGCCGCTGCGGTTGCTGCTGCTTATGAGAATGTGGAGTGGTTGCTCGACGACAATGACGCTGACGACCTGCTGGGTACACTCAATGTGCTCGACGGCCCGGGTGCCGAACCTGCCAATATGATTTTCACCACCACTTCGGACGATGCCAATACCACCGTCGAGGTGAAATACATTGTGGGCGGTCTGGACAACCCGATTTCGGTCACCACCACTCTCGAACCCGTTGCGGTAGAAACCCGCGCTTTGACGTGGAAAAACACTTTCGAGGTGACTGTTGGCGGCGGTTCGCTGGAATATATGGAGGCCGACGTGATCGTTCGTTCGAACGACGATCCCGACCTCGACCAGAGAATCCGCGTGCGCCGCTTCACGGGTGGCGAGGCCAATATCCTCTATCTGGACGGAGGTATGTTGAAGGTGGGCAAGTGGGGTACCAATGTTAACAGCATCGACAAGATGCCTTACTTTAAGTTCGGTGGCATCGTGGGTATCGCTCCCGAGACCACCAGTGACACATTCGATGCGGCGACCGACATCGCTTACAACCCTTCGGACGTTGTTCCCGCGGGTACTGCCAATGAAGGCTGGTTGACCATTCCGCAGTATGTGAACGCCGACTTCGTGGCGGGCAAGTTGAACGTTTCGGATCCCGAATACCACAACCTGGACAACGTCAAGGCGGGCAAGGGCGACCCCTGTAAGCTGGCCGGATTGTCCATCGACGACATCAAGAAGGGCAAGATCGACAACAAGCAGTGGCGCCTGCCGACGGTGTACGAAAATATCTATTTCGTGAACGGTACCGACACCAAGTTGCCCAACACCAACGGTACACCTGTGGCAAACTATAATCCGAACACCTACTGGACTACGTGGCGCACAGAAACGGCAGCCGATCCGGGCGTGGCCAACTACAACTGGCGTTTCAACCCGGGCTGGGTTGGCGACACCAACACCATCTCTCCGGGGCACAACAACAACGCGGCCCTGAGACACAGCTATCCTCAGAGCTGGAGTGTGGGCGGTGTTGACTTTACCGGAACACCTGTGGCAGGTACGGCTACAACCCCGGGCCTGGCTAAATTCCCCGTGGAAAACGGCTTCCAGAACCCTACAACGCAGGTTTTACCGGCAGCCGGGTACCGTGCTTGGGACACGGGTGTTGTGTACGGTCAGGGTACAGGCGGGTACTACTGGGCCTCTACGCCCTACGACGGGTCCTACGGGTACAACCTGTACTTCCACGCGAATGGCGTTTGGCCGGTGAGTCGCAACTATTATGCGCACGGTTTTTCCGTCCGCTGCCTTGCCCAGTAATTTAGAGCGGAACTCGTTTCCGCTCGTCCGATGATTGTTTTTATCAGGTCGGGGCTTCCCGAGCCCCGACCTTTTTTCAAACAATTTTTCGACGGTTTTTCCGTCGAAAAATTCGAAGAAAAAATTTTGACACAAAAAAACAACGAAATATCATGATGAAGCAGGATATTTTTGAAATGGAACAGTCCAACACCGACCGGATTCATCTCCACAAGGAGCGGCTGTTTTGGATAGCATACGAAAAGTCCGCTTATCTGTTTTCGACACACATTAAACCATACCGTGCGCAAAAAAAATATATCAAGAAACTTGGTCTGGAAATGGCCTCCCTGGGATTTCCCGATTCGGCTCTGAGGGCTATTACCGCGCCGATTATCGAAAAAACAGAGAAGCTGATAGTACTGCAATCACCCGAAAGAGTTGTAGAAAAAGATTTCGAAATTTGGAAAAAAGGTGCACCACTTTACATAAAACAACCTAAATTTGCACCTGCGCCCGACCGGCGTACCGAATTTGCCGACAAACTCGTCGATCGCCTGAGGGATTTCAATGTCGAGAACAAAACCCCGATGGAGTGTATGATGTTTGTCTCGGAATTGAAAACTACACTCGAATATGCAATATGACCAACTGCCCGTTTTCAAAGCTGCAAGTGAATTAGTGATCGAGGTGTATCACTCGTGCCGAACGATGAAGCGCGAATATCGGTACACCATCGGCGAAAGACTCAAAGAATTGCTCGGCGAACTGCAACTGTGCATCTACCGCGCACAAACGCACAAAGAGAAAGTGACCCACGTGATGCAGGCACGCGAACACGTCGAGGCCATCCGGTTGAAGGTAAGGCTCCTTCGGGACCTCCACCAGATGCCGATAAAAAATATGGCCCGCATCGTGCTCCACCTGGGAAACATCTCCAGCCAACTTGTGGCTTGGGAAAAGGCGTTGCGAAAATTGGAAAAACAAGAAGCAAAAGAGGAAATTTTAATGACCTGAAAACTACTTTAATATATAAAAACACACAGGTGAGCTAAGGCGGGGTTAAGGTCGGAGTCTCCTCGGTCGAGTGCCGTTTGGGAGAGAGTAACCACGATAAATTCAGTGATCCACTGGGGGTTTTTGCTTTCAGTTATGGACAACTCTGAAATATGGGATTGTCATTTGTTCGTCGTTCGGGTGAAAGATCCTGTCCGCCGCTGCAAAGAGAAGAGCGATCACTAACAACCGGCAGCCGGGAACCGTGCTTGGGACACGGGTGTTGTGAACAATCAGGGTACAAACGGAAACTACTGGGCCTCTACGCCCTACGACGGATCCAACGGGTACAACCTGAACTTCAACGCGAATGGCGTTTGGCCGGTGAATCGCAACAATTATGCGAACGGTTTTTCCGTCCGCTGCCTTGCCCAGAATTTGTCGCCCCGCCCTCACCTGTTTTTTTAACAACTTCTAAATATGTCGGAAGAAAAACTTTTCGAAGATCTCTTGCAGGCATATTACGATGCCCGACGCAATAAGCGCAACACCTGCAACCAGCTCAAGTTCGAGTTGCAGATGGAAGATAAGATTTACGGCCTGTTCCAACACCTGCGCGACCGCACTTATAAGGTTGGTCGGTCGGTTGCTTTCATCATCGAGGAACCCGTTAAGCGCGAGGTGTTTGCCGCTTCGTTCGCCGATCGGGTCATCCATCACTTGTTTTATAACTATACCAACGAAATTTTCGAACGGTCGTTCATTGCCGATTGCTATTCGTGCCGCAAGGGTCGCGGAACGAGCTATGGCGTGGAGCGGCTCGATCACCATATCCGCAGTTGCTCGGACAATTACACCCGCGACGCTTATGTGCTGAAGCTCGACCTGTCGGGCTATTTTATGAGCATCGACCGCGAGAAGCTGTTCGAGATGGTGGCTGGCACGCTGCTTAAATATGCCCCTCGGCGCAATTCGCGAGGTCAACGGTTCAGCGAGGCGATAGATTACGACCTGCTGTTATATCTCACGCGAGAGATAATTTACCACGATCCGTTGAAGGATTGCTTTATTCGGGGCGATATGAGCGAGTGGAACGGGTTGCCGCCCGACAAAAGTTTGTTCACGTCGCCCGAGGGTTGCGGACTGCCTATCGGCAACCTGACGAGCCAGCTTTTCAGCAATGTCTATTTGAACGACTTCGACCATTTTGTGAAGCGCACGCTGGGGGTGGAACACTATGGGCGGTATGTGGACGACTTTTTCATCATCCATCCCTCGAAACAGTTTTTGGTCGACGCGATAGAGAAGATACGCACCTATTTGGCCGACAATTTGGGCATCAGGGTACATCCGCGCAAGGTTTATTTGCAACATGTCAGGCGCGGGGTGACGTTTTTGGGCAAGGTGGTTAAGCCCCACAGGATATATGTTGCTCGCCGGACGGTTAACAATTTCAAGAGTGCGCTGGCTAAGGGCGACGGATATTTTTCGCGTCGGCCGGAGGAGTTGCGCAGCGTGGTGAACTCCTATTTGGGGCTAACTTACCACTATAAGACCTTCAATGTTCGGCGGTCGATTTTGGACGCTAACCAGTGGATATATAATCACGGTTGGCGCGATTCGGCTTATCGCAAATTCTCTATCGAATCGGATTTGTCGGGCAATGCCGCTCAGTACCTGTGAACGATGACAATGGCCTGGTCGCGCGACATATCGTCGGGATTGGTGCCGTGGACTCCCTCGGGAATCGGCTCGCCGAGTGCCGCGAAATGCTCGGTCCAATAGGGAGGCATCGTGCCGTCGGGTGCGCGGAAATTCATCGGACGGGCTTCGAGAATCGGCCCGTTGTCGTCCCGAAAGCTCTCCCAGACCAATTCGCTGCAATACATTTTTTCGTTGTCGGGCAGGAATGAGTTGTCGTACGGTTGCCCCAGAAAGGTTTTGGCGCGGCTTATTGCTTGCCCGACCAGATGTTTGCGCTCGGGTGAGCGCAGTCGGCCCACCGCAACCACGGGTCTATCGTTCAGGGTGGCTGAGCCGGAGAGAAATTCCGCCAGCGGTGTCATCACAACGCCTTTTTTGCCTGACGCTTCGAGAGCATAAGTTCCGTCGGGTTCGATCACGACTATTGCCACGTGGGTGTAGGGCACATCGTGCCCGTCTCCTGTCGAGAGTGCAATTGCTTGGGTCATATCGCCTGTCGATCCTACTTGAAAGAGCAGGTCGCCGGTTTGCGGCTGGAACTCCTTTGTGCCGCATCCGAATGCGGTCAGCATCATCGCTGCCGCTGCAAATATATTTTCACGTTTCATCCTGCAAAATTAGCGATTTTGTCCCCGAAAATCAAAAAAGCGACCCCTGTTCGAGACTTTCGCAAAGACCTTTTACTTTATTTGGATGGCGGAATCTATAACACAAGCTTGAACGTAACCTTGCTGTCGGTATTCGATGTAAGGCGGAGCGAGCCACCGTGAAGCCGCATTATCTGGCGCGAGATACTCAAGCCTATCCCCGTGCCGTCCTTTTTGGTCGTGAAGAAAGGCGTGAAGATGTTTTCAGCAATTTCGGCGGGGATGATACCTCCGTTATTGCTTATGTTGATTACAATGTTTTCCGACTCGTCGATGCGGGAGGATATTTCTATGCGTGGATTTTCGCGCCCTGCAACAGCTTCCACCGCATTTTTTGTCAGGTTGATGGCGACCTGCGTGATCTGGCCTTCGTCGGCATATAGGAGCGTATCCTCCGGCTCCACCGACAGCGAAATTTCTACTCCGTGACCAACCTCTTGAAGAGCCACTGCCCGCTCCAATATCGGCAAAAGCAGGAACGGATTTTTGTCTGGGACGGGGATATTGGTGAACTTGCGGTACGATTCTACGAAAGAAATGAGGTTCTTGCTCGTTGTGTTGATGGCTTCGAGCTCCTTTGCTATTACTCCGTCCTTGTTGAGGCGTATCAGCGTATTGCTCAGCGACGTGATGGGTGCAAGGGAGTTCATAATCTCGTGGGTCAGAACACGGATGAGCCTCATCCACGATTCGAGCTCTTTTTCGGCCAATTCGTTGTCAATGTCGTTTATGGCAATGAGTTTCATTGGCTTTTCCCTCAGCGTTACCGCAGACGCGGTGAGTGAAACTGACACCTCTCCTTTCTCGTTGTGGAAGGTGAGCCCGCGTTTTTCGCCCGGCTCAATTGCGTTCATTGCCTCGGCTATTGCGGGATCGATAGGATGGGTCTGACTGATGTGGGTGAACACGTGGAGGCTGAAAATCCGGAGCGCCTCGTCATTGACCTGATAGACGCCGCCCGAATCGCTCACCACGATGATCCCTGTGCGCACGGTGTTCATAAGCAGCTCGTAGTATTTCTCCCTCTCCCGTGTGTCGCGTTTTGTGTTGCTGATAATCTCCTTGGCGCGGTTGAGGATTTTGTTGTAAGCCGCGTCATCGGCGATAGCTATATCCTCAGGGAAACGGAATGTGTAATCGTTATTGTCTATGGCATCGAACAGAAACATCGCCTTACGGATAGGCTTCATATAGAGGGTTACGATGCGATACGCCGCCCATACCATACCTCCTAATGCTATCCAAGTGTAATGATATTGCTCGAAGTATATGAGGAGTAGAATGGCGGCCACGCTGATTACGAGACCGATAATGGCCAGCACCATCTGTTTAACCGGTACGAATGGTTTCTTCTTATTCATAACTCGAAGCGTTTAATCTTATTATAAAGAGCCTGCCGCGTGATGCCCAACTGCCCGGCCACCGCCGACAGGTTGCCGCCGTGACGCTCGATAGCCTCGCGTATGACCTCTCTCTCAATCTCTCTGAGTGTCGATCCCGGATCGGCGATCGATCTGCGGCGCGTGTCGAGCAATAAGGTATCGGTGTCTATCACCTTGCCGCCGGAAAGGATGACCGCCTTCTCGATCGTGTGTTGCAGTTCACGGATATTACCCGGCCAGGAGTAGGTCGATAGCATCTTTTTCGCTTCCCGGCTGAAGCTTGATGCGGGTTTGTTGTACTTGGCAGCGTATTTCGCGTGGAACATTTCGGCCAGGGGCACAATATCCTCGATGCGTTGGCGCAAAGGGGGAAGGTCGAGGTGGATGGTGTTGATACGGTAGAGCAGGTCTTCACGGAACGTGCCCTGAGCGGCCATATCGAGAACATTGCGGTTCGTGGCACTAATAAGCCGTATATCGACCGGAATGGGGGTGTTGCTGCCCACCCGCGTGATCTGTCCGCTCTGAATGGCGGTCAAGAGCTTGGCTTGCAGATGGAGAGGAATATTGCCTATTTCGTCGAGAAACAGGGTGCCGTGGTTTGCGACCTCGAACTTACCCGCCCTGTCGGTCTTGGCGTCGGTAAACGATCCTTTCACATGGCCGAACAGTTCGCTCTCGAATAGCGATTCGGGTAACGCTCCGACATCAACCGCGACCATCAACTCGCCCTTTCGCGAGGAGAGTTTGTGTATCTCTCGAGCGAGAATCTCCTTGCCCGTTCCGTTCTCGCCGGTGATCAGGATATAAGCATCGGTGTCGGCCACCTTTTCGACCGTATCCCGCAGCCGCTTCATCGCTTCGCTCTCGCCCCAATACATGGTCGATTCGTTGAGCAGTTCTCGCTTGATCTCCTTGAGATGCTTCACACTTTTGCGCGAACGCCGGAGATTATAGGCTCCCTGCAACGTGGTTAACAACTTGTCGTTGTCCCACGGTTTGGATACAAAATCGAAGGCACCCTCTTTGATCCCTCTCACCGCGAGGTCGATGTCGGCATAGGCGGTGAAGAGCACCACCTCGACTTCGGGACGTTGCTCCTTGATGCGCCTGAGCCAAAACAACCCTTCGTTGCCGTTGTTAATGCCAGCCGAGAAGTTCATATCGAGCAGCACCACGTCGGGTTTCTCATCCCGAAGCGCGAAATCTATCTGGTTGGGAGTGGAGGTCATCACCACCTTGTCGAAATATCCGTTCAGCAGCAGTTCCAATGCTGAAAGAACGCCTTTGTTGTCATCTACAACCAATATGGTACCTTCCTTTGTCATATCTCATCAAATCAAGTTACGGGTCAAAAGTAGGTTATTTTTCGATGCCGGACATCATTTTGTCTATACAAATTACATTAGTGTAAACAATATTGACAGTTTTTCAATGTGCAAAAATCGTAATACGCTCTGTATCAGGCTTTTCCATTTGTGGCACGGTCGTGGTAAGTGATTATACAGATAGATGAACATAACTGCTAAACCCTATGAAAAGGCTATATTCGTTAATTATGGTGTCAATAATATTGACAGATGCCGCCGCGCAAACCGTTCCGATGATGCTGGACGAGTGTATGGCTTATGCCGTGGAGAACAGCACGAGAGTAAAAAAGCAGGACTACACCAACGATAACTACCGTCAGGACCGCAACGAGGCTCTTGCTTCGCTCTTCCCCTCGATTAGTGGAGACGTGTCGGCCACCAGCAACCACGGGCGTTCGGTCGACCCCCAGACCAACTCTTACACGACCAATATCAACTTCTCGAACACTTATTCGCTTTCGGCACAGATGCCGCTGTTCGCCGGACTGAGCAGAATAAACACCTATCGGGCGACCCGTGTGAGTGTGGCAATGGGGCGTGAGGAGATCGAGCAGGTGAAGGACGAGGTGGCACTGGAGGTTATGCAGGCATATTTCGATGTGGTCTATTACTCGAAGGCCGCCGAATTCGCCGCCGCACAGTTGGCGGCAAGCACTGAGAACTACCGCAAAGGAAGCAAGCAGGAGGAGCTGGGCATAGTGAGCGCGGCAGAGCGGTTGCAGTTGGAGGCCCAGATGGCGGCGGACGACTACGCCCTCATCCAACAGGAGAACCTGCGCGACCAGGCGATGATCGTCCTCAAAGAGAGAATGAACTATCCCGTTGTCGATGAACTCGAAATAGATACCGAGGTTCGTGTATTTCAAAACGGTCTCGACACCCCCGTGGACGATGTAATTTCGCAGGCTATGGAGATCAACCCACGCCTGAAATCGGCTCAGCTCGCCCTGCGATACAGGGAGTTGAACTTCAGTGCCACCAAGGGGAATCTTTGGCCGAGCATCCACATCGGTGGCGGTTATTCGACATCGTTCTACCACGACCGTGTAACGCCGAATCTCCCATCGTTCGCCTCACAGTTGGCGAACAGGCGGGGTTATTATTTCGGGGCGACGCTCAGCGTACCCATTTTCGGGGCCTTGGGCAGGCACACGGCTGTGAAACGCTCCCGTAACAGTATGAACATAGCCGCGCAGAACGTGGTGGAGGTCGAGCGGTCGCTCCAGAGCGAGATAGAACAGAACTACCGTCAGATGCAGGGCTACGGCAAGGAGTACATCCAAGCCTCCAAAACGGTCGAGGCTGCGGAGCTTGCTCACAAGGCCATCACGCAGAAATTCGAGCAGGGAATGGTTTCCGCCCTCGACCTGCAAACCAGCGCCAATCGCCTGTTGGAGGCACAATCGCGAAAACTTAACGCGCATCTGCAATATATGATAAAATGCCGCCTCGTGGAATACTACGCGGGGGAACCTTTGATAAGACTATAAAAAAGATATGGACAACAAAGAAGTAACGCAAAAGATGGATCGCAAGATCGAAAAGAAGAAGGGCTGGAAGGCCGTACTTAGAAAGAAAAATTGGCCTTGGCTGGCTGGGGCTCTGTTCGTGTGTTTGGTGATCTGGCTGATATTTCGTGATAACTCGTCCACGCTCAGGGTCGAAGAGCGTCTGGTAACCATCGGCGCGGCGGAGTCGGGCGAGTTCAACGACTACATAAGGGTGTCGGGGCAGGTGCAGCCCATCACGACCGTACAGCTCAGTCCACTTGAAGGCGGTATCGTCGAAGAGAGGATCGTTGAGGAGGGTGCTACGGTAAAGAAAGGCGACGTGATCATTGTTTTGAGCAACAACCAACTCAACCTCCAGATACTCGACAGCGAGGCGCAGCTTGCCGAGAAACAGAACTTCCTGCGCAACACCATGATAGCTATGGAGCAGGACAGGCTCAACCTGCGGCAGGAAAAAGCCCAACTCGACCTCGACGTGCAACGCAAGCAGCGAAAATATGAGCAGAACGCGGAGCTATATCGCGAGAAGCTTGTCTCGCGCGAGGAATGGCTCGAATCGAAAGAGGATTACGATCTCTCAGTAACCCGCCGCGACCTCGTTATGGAGCGGCAGAAGCAGGATTCCCTTTACCGAACGGTGCAGATAGAGCAGTTGGAGGACAATCTCGACAATATGCAGCGCAATATGACCCTTATCCGCCAACGTATCGACAACCTGCGTATCAAATCGCCCATCGACGGCGAACTCGGCCTGTTGGACGTGGTTCTCGGCCAGTCGGTGACGATGGGGCAGAAGATAGGCCAGATCAACGATCTGTCGGACTACAAGATCGAAGCGCAGGTGGGCGAACACTATATCGACCGCGTTAGGACGGGTCTCGAAGCTACCTTCGATCGCCAGGGCACGGCCTTCGGCGTATTGCTTCACAAGGTCTATCCCGAAGTACGCAGCGGACAGTTCAAAGCCGACTTCACCTTCACGGGCGAACGTCCGGAGAATATCCGAAGCGGCCAGACCTATTATCTCAACCTGCAACTCGGCCAACCCACCGAGGCGGTGATGATCCCTCGCGGCTCGTTCTACCAAAAGACCGGCGGCAAGTGGATCTATGTTCTGTCGCCCGACGGCTCCCGTGCATACAAACGCACGATTAGCATAGGTCGCCAGAACCCGCAGCACTATGAGGTGCTGGAAGGTCTCACACCCGGCGAAAAAGTCATAGTTTCAGGCTACGACAGCTTCGGGGACAGCGATATACTGATATTGACAAAATAAAAAACAAATAACACATGGTCAATCCATTAAATTTCAGGTCTTTTTCAAAGTTCCTCGCAAGGAACAAACTTTACACGGCGATCAACATCTTCGGGCTCTCGATCTCGCTGATGTTCGTTATTCTGATTGGGACTTACACCGTGCAGGAGTTGTCGGTCGATAAGTTCCAGAAGAACCGCGACCGGATATACGCCCTCGGCTCCGAATTTGTCATAGGCTCCGGCTATGGGATCGCACCCCACCTGTTGAGCCGCTATCCCGAGATCGATAAGATATGCGCCACGGCACAGGAACACACCGAGGTCGATGTGTTGGACACCCGCTACAATGCCGATATACTGCTGGTAGACAGCACATTCTACGACGTGTTCTCTTTCCGCATGATAGAGGGCGATCCGGGGGCCATACTCCGCACAAAGACCGATGTCATTGTCTCGGAAAGGTTTGCCCGCAAGGCTTTCGGCGACACCGATCCGTTAGGCCAAACCATCACTGCCGACGGTGGCGACATCTCAATGATGGTGGCGGGCATAGCCGAAGATTTCCACAACTCGTCGTTTCCCGAGATCGACATTATCATGAACCTGGAGAACATGGAGGACTATTTTAACGGTTCCATCTCCAAGAATCATATGGATAACTCGGATGGTGTCGTGATGTTTATCATGACCCACCCGGGGGCCGATTTGGTGTCGAAGATACCCGATATGGAGGAGTATTTCAAAGGGATCTTCTGGCCCTATCATTTGGGACTGATGAATGAGGTGATTCTCACCCCGTTGGACGACTTCTATTTCTCGGAGCTATCCACAAGTCGCGAGGACCTGCGTCAGGGCGACTTCACATTCGTTGCGATACTCATCTCGGTAGGTGTGCTGATATTGATATTTGCCATCATCAACTACATCAACCTGACAGTGGCACAGACCGCATTCCGTGCCAAAGAGATGGCTTCGCGCCGACTGCTTGGAGCCTCGCGCGGCGAGATATTCTCCAAGTTCATCCTCGAATCCACGCTGGTGTGCGCATTCGCATTTGCGATGGGGCTTATGCTCGCTGTGGCCTTGCAGAATGTAGCGGGCGACCTGCTTCAGAGGCGATTGGACGTTATGGGCGGTATGACGTGGGCGACCTCGGGTGCATCTCTGGCACTCATCATCGTTATGGGTGTCGTTTCGGGAGTAATCCCCGCCATATTCATCTCGCGCTATAAACCCATCGACGTGGTCAAAGGCAGTTTCCGCCATCGGAGCAAGATGGTCTTCAGCCGGATATTCATCGTTTTCCAGAACGTGATCACGATCTCACTGATTGCCGCCTCGATCACCTTGTTGCTTCAGATACGCCACATGATCTCGGCACCGCTGGGCTATAACACCGAGAACATTATCGACGTCCCGAGTACAGGCTTCCATTCGATGGATATGGTCACCACGTTCCGCAACGAGTTGAAGCAACTGGCCTCGGTCAGGGATGTGGCGATCGCCCAGGGCCATCCGTTCAACCGCGGCAACAATTTGACCTCCGAGTACGAGGGGAAGAACCTCAGTGTCCAAATATTTCGTGCCGATTCGACGTTTTTCCGAATGATGGGCTTCGAGGTGTTGAAGGACAACAACATGGCGTCCGCTAACGGGGCCTGGATAAACGAGGTCGCAGAGTTCGAGTTTGGCCTTGACGAGAGAGATACTGAGATAAGGGGCTTCAGGGAAGAACCGATATCCGTACTCGGGGTTGTTAAGAACTTCCGTGTGGGCTCGATGCTATCGTCGCTCGAATTCCAAATGCCGCCGGTGTTTATAATCGTAATGCCCGACGGAACTCTCTTTCCGTGGCAGTTTCTGGTCAAGGTGCAGGGAGACACGAACGCCGCCCTTGCAGATGTGCGCGAAGTTTACGAGCGGCTCACCGAGCTCGAATTCACCGGCGAGTTCTTCGAAGACGAGATAAAGGCGACCTACGACTTGCAACAAAGGACCTATACCATCGTCGTGATATTCACCCTCATTGCAATACTAATATCGATGCTCGGACTGCTGGCGATGTCCACGTACTTCATCCAGCAGCGCGCCTCGGAGATTGCCACCCGCAAGGTGTTCGGCTCCACTCGCGGCGAGATACTTCGCCGCTTGGTGTCCAATTTCCTCAAACTCGTGCTCATTGCCTTCGTGCTCTCCGTGCCTGTGATATGGTTGGTTATGAGGTGGTGGCTGTCGAGTTACAGCTACCGCATCGACCTCTCGCCGTGGATATTTATCGCCGCCGGAGCATTCGCATTCGTCACCGCCTTCATCACGGTGTTGTGGCAAAGCTCGCGCGCCGCGAACGCAAACCCGATTGATGCGATCAAAAGCTAATATAATATCTGATAAATATGATGTTAAAAATTGAAAATCTGAAGAAGATCTTCCGCACGGAAGAGATCGAGACCGTCGCTCTGAACGGCGTCTCATTTGAAGTTAAGCAAGGCGAATTCGTGGCGATCATGGGACCCTCGGGTTGCGGAAAATCGACTCTGATGAACATTCTCGGCCTGCTCGACAACCCCACATCGGGAAATTACTCCTTGCTTGGCCACAAAGTTGGAAATTTCAAGGAAAAAGACCGCACGCTGTTCCGCAAAGGCAATATCGGGTTCGTGTTCCAGAGTTTCAACCTTATCGATGAGTTGAATGTTTACGAGAACGTTGAGCTACCGCTCATCTATCTTCGAATCAAGGCCGCCGACCGCAAGCAAATGGTTGAAGATATGCTGAAGCGTATGAACATCAGCCACCGTGCGAAACACTTTCCGCAGCAACTTTCGGGAGGCCAGCAACAGCGTGTGGCAATCGCCCGTGCTGTGGTCGCCAACCCCAAATTGATCCTCGCCGATGAGCCGACGGGTAACCTCGATTCGAAGAACGGCAAGGAGGTGATGGAGCTTCTCGACGAACTCAACAAGGAGGGAACCACCGTGATTATGGTGACTCACTCACAGCACGATGCCGCCTATGCCCACCGAACCCTGAACCTGTTCGACGGCGAATTGGTCAATGACGTGACGAATTTGCTGTAATAGATATCTTTGCAACTCGTCCATACTGCCCGATAGTCTTGCGGTGATGCGGTTGTACTTCAACTCCGGCACTTCGAGGTACTCGTCCACGCGGATGTTCCTGACGTGGGTGTCGCTCTTGACGTGCAGGTCGCCGGTATCGCTGCCGCTGCAAATATATTTTCACGTTTCATCCTGCAAAATTAGCGACAAATTCGGCGATAGCACTCCGTAGCAATGTCTCGGGGTCTGCTCCGGCGAAGTCGTGCTTGAGATAGTAGTCGTAGAACCACTTGTATTCGGCCTCCCATTGGGGCAAAAAGACCCGACGCTCGCCCCCGAAAATGTCGTCTTTCCTCTTTTCGGCGAAGGTCTCGAAAGCTACATAAACTATATTGCCGCTTTGCAGAAAATCGCTTTGCAGAGATTGGTCGGATTGCAACTTTCTGATGGTCGGCATTATTGTGTATATGCCAATCTCGTGCAGAACGGTCTGACGGACACTCTCTACAACCCTCTCGTCCGGTATGATGCCGAAGTTATTCCTCTCAGGCCCGAGATCGTTGGCCGAGGGCAGACCGGCGTGGTTGGCATAGGTAAGTACAAGCTCCTTCTTCTCTCCGGGGTATGGCAGGCCGAGATTTGCTTCCCACAGGGCTATCGGATCCGTTCCTGAAAACCGCGCCTCGATCATATCTTTGGCTTTCAAAAGATCGGGCTCCAAAAGGGGCCACACCTCACGCTCGAAGCGGGGATAATTGTCCCTCATTATCCGAACAAGCTCCTTGCAAATGGGCACAAACGATTCCGGAACCATAGCCGTGGCGTCTTCAAGAAAAGCAACATATTCCTCGATGGTGGTCTCATTTTGCAGTGGGATGAAAAACATCCCTCCGGCCAGCATCCCTCCCTGTGAGTTGCCCCAAGCGATAAGCTCTCTGTTGTCGTACAGAAACTGCCTGTCGGCCTCCGGTATCGTATATCCATATTTATCGCCGTAAGGATTTTCGGGCTTGTCCCACAGATTGGATGCGGCGAACATATGCCACAGATAGTTGGGCATAATTTCCACACTCCCTGTTATCTTTTTTTGGGCCATGCAGACCAAGGGGAGTGCCGCAAACATTGCTATTAAAACAAGTTTCTTCATTGGGTAATTTAGGATTATAAAAGATTATGAATACCGATTTGCCAGCTGATATGGGCCTATTTCGGTGATCCAGCTGGGGCTCGAACCCAGGACCCCATCCTTAAAAGGGATGTGCTCTACCAACTGAGCTACTGAATCATTTTGGAGTGCAAATGTAGCGACTTTTTTCTATCGAACCAAAAAATAGTTATCTTTGCGTTCAAAAGCGCGCATCAAATGGCAAAAGTTATCATCATCGGAGCCGGCGGTGTCGGCACAGTCGTTGCCCATAAAGTGGCCGCCGACCCCGTTTTCACCGACATTATCCTCGCTTCACGCACCGTTTCGAAGGCCGAAGCGATAGCCCGTGCGGTGGGCGGCAATCGCATCGCAACCGAGCAGGTGGACGCCGACAGTGTGCCGGAGTTGGTTTCGCTGTTTCGGAAATATTCTCCCGATCTGGTCATCAATGTCGCGTTGCCGTACCAGGATTTGACCATTATGGACGCTTGCCTGGAGTGCGGGGTTAACTATCTGGACACGGCCAATTATGAACCCAAGGACGAGGCCAAGTTCGAGTATAAGTGGCAGTGGGCGTATAAGAAACGCTTCGAGGAGGCCGGATTGACGGCCGTGTTGGGCTGTGGGTTCGATCCCGGGGTGACGAGCATTTTCACCGCTTATGCCGTTAAGCACTATTTCGACGAGATTCACTATTTGGATATTGTGGATTGCAATGCGGGCAACCACGGAATGGCTTTTGCGACCAATTTCAATCCGGAGATCAATATCAGGGAGGTCACCCAGAAGGGACGCTATTGGGAGAATGGCCGCTGGGTGGAGACCGAGCCGCACGAGATACATCAACCCATCGACTATCCGGAGATTGGTCCTAAGGAGTCGTACCTTATTTACCACGAGGAGTTGGAGAGTTTGGTCAAGAATTTCCCGACGCTGAAGCGGGCTCGTTTTTGGATGACTTTCGGTCAGGAATATTTGACCCATTTGCGCGTTATACAGAATATAGGGATGGCGCGCATCGACGAGGTGGACTATAATGGTACGAAGATTGTGCCTATACAGTTCCTGAAGGCTGTTTTGCCCGACCCGAAGAGCCTTGGGGAGAACTATACGGGATTGACGAGTATCGGGTGCAGGATCAGGGGGGTGAAGGATGGCAGGGAGCGCACTTACTATATTTATAATAATTGCGATCACGAGGCGGCGTATCGCGAGACGGGGACCCAGGCGGTGAGTTATACGACGGGTGTTCCGGCGGCTTTGGGAGCATCGCTTGTGGCGCGGGGTGTTTGGGGTGGTTCGGGAGTTTTCAATGTGGAGGAGTTCGATCCCGATCCGTTCCTTAAAGAGTTGGGGCCGTTGGGGTTGCCGTGGGTGGAGGTTTTTGATGGAGATTTGGAGGTTTAGTTTAAACTTTGATTGATATGAAACGGTTATTGTTTTTTATATTGGTTTTGGCGGGTTTGGTTTCTTGTGTTGAGACGCTTGATTCGTTGATTTTTGTCGAGGGGGTGGAGGTTACGCCCTCCAATCTCAATTTGCAGGTCGGCGGCCGCGAACAGATTAAGGCTACGATCGTGCCTTCCAACGCTACCGATCTCACTTTGACGTGGAAGAGCTCCAATGCTTCGGTCGTGTCGGTCGATCAGGACGGTTTTGTGACGGCTCACGCGCTGGGCACGGCCACGATTTCGGCTATGACGAGCAATAATATCAGCGATCAGTGCTCTGTGACGGTTATTCCCACTCCGGCGAACTCTTTGGAGATCAATGAGACGGGCGCGCCGTCGGGCTTCGAATCGGGGGAGACGTTTACCCTCACCACCACTATCCGCCCGTCGGATGCGACCAATAAGAAGGTGGTGTGGACGAGTTCTCATCCCGATATTGCCACTGTGAGGTCGATTTCGGACGGTGCGGCGGAGGTTACGGCGGTGCGTTATGTGGGCAATGGACGGGCGACGATTGTTGCGACCTTGGGCGATTTGCGCGACCAGGTGGTGGTTCAGGTGGCTATGACGCCGGTGACGAGCATCGATGTTTTGGTTGCGGTTCCGGGCGAGGGTGTTGTGATGAACAATTTGATGATGGGCGATACGTTCACTCTCGGTGTTGCCGTTTTGCCTGACAATGCCACTAATCCCGATGTGACGTGGGTTTCGAGCAACGATGATGTTGCTGTTATCGACGAGGACGGGGTTGTGACGGTTGTCGGTGCTGGTACGGTGTATTTTACGGCGACCAGCGATAGCGACACAACTAAAGTTGATTCTTCGGTGACTTATACTGTGCGTCCTGTTGTGGCGACCGGCGTTTCGATAGACGACGGCGATGATGAGGACGAGGGGGATGACGATTATCGTTTGTTGTTGATCAACGGGGTTGCGACCTTTACGGCGACGGTCGAACCGGCCCGGACCACCGACAGGTTGAGGTGGAAGGTGCTTCCGGCCAGCACTACCGCTATCACCATCGAACCTGATGAGGACGATCCGCAGAGCATTACGGTTCGTGCCGGAGGTGATGGCAAGGCCGACGTGGTTGCCTATATGGTCGACGAGGCGGGCAACAATCGCATTATTGGCGGCAAGGCCATTGCCGATACCGTGAGGGTCGAGGTGGCGATTCCGGCGACGGAATTGTGGATTAATGAGGGTAACAAAGCCGTGTATGTCGATGGTCAGGGCGGCCAGGAGACGACGACATATAGCGTGAAGCTTGAGCCGTCCAATGCGACGCAGACGGTTGAGTGGAGGGCGGAGAAAAATCCGGATAGTGATCCGACCGGCCCAGGATATACGACTGAGCCGTGGGTGACCATCACCCCAAATAATCAGCAGAGAACCGAAGTTACGATTACGGCGGCTCACGATGGCGACGGAACAAATACTATTGGCAGTCAGGTTCGGCTTTTTGCGTTCATAGGAGAGTCTGTTATAAGTCAGGGTGTCGTTGTTAAAGTCATCGACACATCGTTGGCAGTTGTTCCTGAACCCGAACCCGCTCCTTAATTTTCGGGCCCGATGACGTTGCCTGCCGTGGAGATACCTTCGCCGTGCTTTGTGCTGGACGAGGGGGCGTTGAGGTGTAACTTGGAGGTGGTCGATCTTGTTCGGCAGGCTACCGGTGTCGAGGTCATCGTGGCGTTGAAGGCTTGTGCTTTTTGGCACGTGTTTCCGCTTTTGGCTCAGCATTCCGATGGCGCGACTGCTTCGTCGCTGGCCGAGGCGCGGTTGGCTCGCGAGGGTTTCGGTCCTCGGGTTCATACTTACGCTCCCACCTATTCCGATGTCGATTTCGACGAGATTGCGGCTCTCAGTTCGCATGTCACTTTCAATTCTGTTTCGCAATACGAGCGGTTTCGGGTGCGTGCCGCGGGGGTTTCGTGCGGGTTGAGGGTCAATCCGGGTTATTCGCCCGTTGAGACCGACCTTTATAATCCCGCTTTGCCCGGGTCGCGGCTGGGGATTGAGCATCTTGAAAATCTGCCCGATGGCATCGAGGGGTTGCATTTTCACGTGCTGTGCGAGAGTGGTGCGGAGGATTTGGTGCGTGTTTTGGAGGCGTTTGAGGGGCGTTTCGGCGAGTTTTTGCCGCGGCTTCGGTGGGTGAATTTCGGCGGTGGGCACCTGTTTACCAAGGAAGGTTACGATGTCGAATTGTTGGTGGAGACTTTGCGCTCCTTTAAGAATAAGCACCCGCATTTGAGGGTGATTTTGGAGCCCGGGAGTGCGTTCACGTGGCGTACGGGGGTGCTGGTTTCGACCGTCGAGGACGTGGTTGAGAGTGGGGGAGTGAAGACTGCTATGCTTGACGTGTCGTTTGCTTGCCACATGCCCGATTGTTTGGAGATGCCCTATATGCCGGCTGTTGTCGGAGCGGTGGAGGGGAGCGGTTATCGGCTGGGCGGGTGCAGTTGTTTGGCGGGCGATTGGCTGGGCGAGTGGGATTTCGGGCGCGAGTTGAGGGTGGGGGAGCGGGTGGTTTTCGAGGATATGATCCACTATACGATGGTCAAGACGACTATGTTTAATGGCGTCAGACACCCCTCTATCGCCATTTTGCGTGAGAACGGGACGCTGGATGTCGTTCGCCGGTTTGCGCCTGAGGATTTTAAAAACAGGATGGGATAATCTATTCGAGGTCGAAGACCTCGTCAGCTCCCCCCGAGGGGGGGGTGGGGGGAGCTGAAAAAGCGTGTGATAAGGAAATCAAAGCCAAAATAGTTTAAAATGAAAGATTTCAAACCGACGGAGTACGAGTTGGAGTGTGTTGCGACGGGTCGCAGGTTCGAGGATTCGGGCTGGATGTTGGAGGACAAAATGTGCTCTACGCCGTCGTTGGTGCGGGCTGTTTATGCCCAAAAGCAGTTGCATCTCGGCGACGAAAGCCTTGGGCTCTATAAGTTTGCCGATTGGCTGCCGGTGTGGCGGATGCTGAGCGGATCGGCCGCTCCGGTGACTTATCGCTCCGAGGGGTTGGCTAAAACGCTGGGACTCAGCAATTTATGGATAACTTTTAGCGGCTGGAACCCGTCGCGGGGTGCTTTGATGAGCACTTGTTCTTTCAAGGAGACGGAGGCCTTTTCGGTGTGCGGGCGCATTCCGGAGGGCGAACAGCGGGTGCTGGTGGTGGCGAGTGCGGGGAATACGGCGCGGGCTTTTGCGCGGGTTTGCTCGGAGAACGGGATCCCGCTTTTGTTGTGTGTTCCGGCTGATAATTTGGATGCGCTGTGGTTCCAGGAGCCTGTTAATCAGTGTGTTAAGTTGATCGCGACGGAGCGCGGGAGCGACTATTTCGATGCGATCCATTTGAGTGGGTTGGTGTTGAAGTCGCGTCGGTTTTTCAATGAGGGGGGTGCGAAAAATGTGGCTCGACGGGATGGTATGGGGACGACGTTTTTGAGTGCCGTGACCACTATCGGGCAGATTCCGGACCACTATTTTCAGGCCGTGGGGAGCGGTACGGGCGCGATTGCGGCTTGGGAGGCCAATTTGCGGTTTTTGGAGGATGGGCGTTTCGGGGATAAGAAATGTCGGCTTGCGGTGTCGCAGAATGCGCCTTTTGTGCCGATGTTCGATGCTTGGCGGGTCGATTCGCGGATGATGTTGCCGTATGAGGACTCTTATGCTCGGCGGGATGCGGAAATCATTGATGCTAAGGTGCTTAGCAATCGCCGGCCGCCTTGGGGATTGGCGGGTGGGTTGTACGATGCGTTGAAGGACACGGGGGGCGATGTGATGGTTGCGACTAATGCGCAGGCTCGTCGTGCGGCGGCGCAATTCATTGATACTGAGGGGGTTGACATCCATCCGGCGGCGGCTGTGGCGACGGCATCGCTTGTCAGGGCGGTGGCTGAGGGGAGGGTGGGGAAGGACGATTTGGTGATGCTGAATGTCACGGGCGGGGGCGAGCGATTGCTGAAATCGAGCCTCGCCAAAGAGTTGTTTTACCTTCAGCCGGAACATATTTTTTCGACCGAAGCGACGGCCGAAGAGGTGGTGGAGGCGGTAGAGAAACTATCTTTTTAGTATGAAAACTATATTTTTAGTTTTAGGGTTGGTGCTTTTGCAGTGTGCTCTTTGGGCGCGTCCGCCGAAGAGTTCTCCCGCGTTGTTCGAGGGTGGGGCAGATGATGGTTTCGAGTTGTGGCTGAAGGAGAAGATTGACTTTCCGGCCAGTGTGGAGAACCTCGGAATGGGCGATGCGGAGCCTTTTGTGGTCGGTTTCACGGTCGATGAGAGTGGCGCGGTGGTTGGTTTTGCGGAACCCGAACAGGCGAGCGATCAGTTGCGGTTTTTGATTTCGCGGGTGCTCGAAATGTCGCCCGAGTGGACTCCGGCGTACAGGCGCGCAAAGCCCCGGAGGTCTTATTACAGCATCGTTGTCAGACCTCGCGAGCGCACTTTGGAGCTCTTCGGCCCGGGCGAGGGCAAGGAGGTGATGCCTACTTTCGAGGGCGGCGATATTACGGTTTTTCGCGATTGGGTCCGCAGAAACATTTCGTACCCCCAGACGATGAGAAACAGGGACGTGATGGGCAAGGTGGAGATAAAATTTTTTGTCGAGACCGACGGATCGGTTGTTTTGCAGGAGATGATTGCGTCGCCGCATGAAGATTTTTCGTTGGAGGTAGTGAGGGTTCTTTTGCAGTCGCCGAAGTGGACGCCGGGTATGTTTGAGGGTATTCCGGTTAGGGTTTGGTATGTTTTGCCGGTTGATTTTCAGGTGCCGATGATTCCGCAATCGCCTCGTCGGTAGAAAAAAATTTTGCGAAAATTTTGAAAACTAAAAACTTAGTACTATATTTGTAGTAGCAAAACTAAAAGTTTAGTAGTTGTTATGGATATCAAGGAATTGACACGGGCGGAGATGGACGTTATGAAGATCCTGTGGGAAGGCAATGGAATGACGGTCCACGATATTTTAGACGCTATGACGGAGCCCCGACCGGCTTATACCACCGTGGCGACGGTGCTCAAGATTCTCGAAAAGAAGGGCTTTGTCGGTCGCAATGTGGTCGGCCGGACCCACGAATTTCGGCCCAAAGTGGCTCGGGAGACGTACGCAGGACGCGTGATGAACAATGTTTTGGGCAATTTCTTCGGTGGGTCGGTGGTGCAGATGATGTCGTTTTTTGCACAGAACGAGAGCATTTCGATGGCCGATTTCGACGCCATTATGGGAATTTTGGAGGATGCGAAGAACGAAGAGGCGACCTCCGAAAACTCTAAAAAAACGCGGTTATGGATTCGTTCGTAGATTACATTTGGGGTGCAGTGGCTTGTGGAGCGGTTTTTGCGGTGTTCTATCGGACGGTGCTTTATGGCCGTGTGTCGTTTCGGGTTGCGCGGATGTTTTTGGTTTCGACGTTGGTTGTTTCGATGGTCGTTCCGGCGTTGCGCATTCCGGTTTGGGCGACGGAGCCGGTCACCATTCCTTATATTACAGCCGCGCCTGTCGACGAGACGTTCGTTCCGGTGGTTGCGGTTCCGGAATCGCAGGTGGATTGGCTCGGGGTGGGTCTTTGGAGCGTTTACGGGATCGGTGTGATGGCGGTTTTGGGGACGATGGTTTGGCAGGCGTTCGCCATTCGACGTATGAGAAGGGGCGGGGTGAGGAGGACGGATGATTCGAGGCTTGTGGTCAGTTCGCGGGTCGGTGCGCCGTTCTCGTTTTTCGGCACCATTTATGTTCCTGAGACGACGACGGGCGAGGAGATGGGGCGGATCGTGACGCACGAGCAGAGCCACGTTCGTCATCGCCATTCGGTGGAGAGGGTGGGGATGCAGTTGCTTGTGGCGGTGGTATGGTGGAATCCGGCAGCGTGGTGGATGCTGCGGTTGTTGACGGAGGTTCACGAGTTCGAGGCGGACAGCGATGTTTTGCGGAGCGGGTTGTCGGTGGACGATTATTTACCTTTGATTTTTCGCCAGGTGTTCGGAGTGATTCCGGAGATTTCGGTTGGTTTGGCACACAGTTTAACTAAAAAACGTTTTGAGATGATGCGTAAGAATTTGAAACACAGCAGGTTAAGTGCAACGAGGGTGCTGGGAGTGGTGCCTTTGGTTGCGGGGGCGTTGATGCTTTTCGGGTTTACCGACAAGGCTCCTGAGATGGTTTATGAGACGCCGACGGTCGAACCCGAGGTTGTCGAACGGGTGATTGTTGCCGATGTCGACGGGCTTGCGGGCGAGGTTGTCAATGTTGTGAAGAGCGACGACATCGAGGTGGTCGAAAGAGTGTCGGTCGATGAGACGGTGGAGATCGCTATCGAGCAACAGCCTCAGAGCGATGAGCCGTCGGCGATGGTGGAGGTGATGCCCAAATTCGAGGGTGGCGATATAGTGAGTTTCCGCAATTGGGTGCTTTCGCGGGTGGTTTATCCGGCGGAGGCTGTGGAGAAGGACATCCAGGGCAAGGTGGTGTTGAAATTCGTTATCGAAAGGGACGGCTCGTTGACCAATGTCGAGGTGCTTGCTTCGCCGGACGAGTTGCTGGCCAGGGAGGCCGTGAGGGTTGTGAGCGACTCGCCCAGATGGACCCCCGGGACGATAAAGGGTGACCCGGCGCGGGTATTTTACGTTCTTCCTGTCGACTTTGTGTTGAAGGGCGACGGCGACCTGGATATGCCGCCGGCTGTTACCGAAGGCTTTGAGATTCCGCAGACGGGCGAACAGGTGCTGTATGTGGTCGACGGGCGCAAAGTGAAGAGCATCGACGACCTGGATGTGGGCGATGTGGAGTCGATCGCGGTGCTGAAAGACGAAGCGGCAAAGAAGAAGTACGGCCGCGCGGCTAAGGACGGAGTGATCCTGATCACGACCAAGAAGAAGAGCGTCGATGTGGGCTATGGTCGGCAGCAGAAGGACAAGGTGACCACGTCGGTTTCGGAGGTCGAGATGGACAATTCGTACGCCTACTCCGATCTGAAACAGTATATGCAGGGCCGTGTTGCGGGTGTGACGTTTATGGGCGACGAGCTCATCATTCGCGGGATCGGGTCGATAAACAGCAAGGTGGAGGCGTTGATTGTTGTGGACGGGATGCCGATGGAGAGTTTTAAGGATGTGAATGCGTCGATCAATCCGGCGGATGTGGCTTCGATCACGGTGCTGAAGGATGCGGGCTCGACGGCGATCTATGGCGTGCGCGGCGCGAACGGGGTGGTGCTGATAAACACCAAGAGAGGAGGCAATTGACAAAAAAAAGCCCTCTTCGGAGGGCTTTTTTAATTGAAAATTGAAAATGCAAAATGGAAAATTATGCGTCACGTAGCTCGGTTTTTAGTTTTTAGTTCTTAACTATTCTCTCCGCCGAAGCGCAGTTCGTTGACCACGGCTTTGATGGCCTGTTCGTCGGCGCGGGGCCAAACGAGCAAAATGTCCGAAGTGTCCACCACAATATAATCCTCCAACCCCCTCACTACAACCAACTTACCCTCCGGAGCCGTAACCAACGTCCCGCGTGTATCCACCGCCTTCGCTCCCCGAGGCATCGAATTGCCCTCATCGTCCAAAGCCGACAACGCATACAACGCACCCCACGTCCCCACATCGCTCCAACCGAACGAACTGCGCCGAACATAAACATTCTCCGCCCGCTCGATAACCCCCATATCGATCGACACATTGCGCGTCTCGGGGTAGATGCGCCGCACGGTGTCGCCCTCGGTCGACGTTCCGAAATGCTGCGCCTCGCCCTCGAAAAGCGAATAAATCTCTCCCAAATGGCACGCCAGCGCGTCGAGGATGACACTGTTGCGCCACACGAAAAGCCCCGAATTCCAAAAAAACTCGCCGCTGTCGATGAACATCTGCGCCACCTCGACGCTGGGCTTTTCGGTGAAAGTTTTAGCCTTAAAAATCTCGCCGCCCAGATTGGAACCCACCTGGATGTAGCCATAGCCCGTGTCGGGCCGCGTCGGAGTGATACCGATGGTCATAATCGCATCGTGCTCGCGAGCAAAATCGACACTGTCGATGATCGCCTTTTGGAACTCGCTCTCGCCCGTGATTAAATGGTCGGCCGGAGTGGCGACCATAATCGCCTCGGGATCGCGCGCACGAAGCCGAAAAGCCGCATAAGCGATGCACGCAGCCGTGTTGCGCCCCAAGGGCTCGGCAAGAATGTTGTCAGGCGGCAATTCTGGAATGTGCTCCTCGACCAGCGAACGATACTGCTCGCCCGTGACCACCAGAATATTTTCGGCCGGAACGATGGGCAGGAACCGCTCGTAGGTTTGGCGCAAAAAAGATTTGCCCGTGCCCAGAATGTCCAGAAACTGCTTGGGACGCGCTTCGCGGCTGAGGGGCCAGAAGCGCGACCCCACTCCGCCCGCCATAATGACGACGTAGACGTTGTTTTCCATACGGTAAATTTACGAAAAAACTTTTACCTTTGCAAAATCGTGTTCACACTTCCCAATATGGTTACGCTGTGCAATCTGTTGCTGGGTTGCGGGGCGGTGGTTTTTGCTTTTCAGGGCAATTTGTCGGTTTCGTTTTGGCTTATTGCGGCGGCGGGGGTGTGTGATTTTTGCGACGGATTGGTGGCTCGGGCGACGGGACAGTTTTCGAAAATCGGCGCGCAACTCGACTCTCTGGCCGATGTGGTGAGCTTCGGGGTTGCGCCCGCCGTCGTTATGTTTACTTTTTACCAGAGTTCCGGTTCGTGGTTTTCTTTGCCCGATTGGTTGGGGTATGCGGTTTTTCTTGTTGCGGGTTTTTCGGCGTTGAGATTGGCTCGGTTCAATGCCGAGGACGACCCCGGCGGCGATTTTCGTGGTTTGCCCACTCCGGCGGGAGGGTTGTGGGTCAGCTCTTTTGCCGTCTCGGTGCCGGTCGGTCGTGAGCTTATTTTAGTTGTCGTTGCCATTGTTTGCTGGTTGTTGATCTCCAACATTTCGATGTTTTCGCTCAAGTTCCACGGCAAGTGGAGAGAGGATTGGCCGAGGTATGTTTTGATCGCTATGGCCGTGTTCCTTATTGCCATAGAAGGTTTTGTGCGCGGAATATTTGTCGCCATCTCGCTCTACATCGTCTCGTCGCTCAATATATTTGAAAGGATAAAAAATGAGAGGTAAATTCCTTATATTAATATCTGTTTTTTGTTTCGCGGCGGCAAGTGCCCAGACCGTGCAGCCGTGGCAGCAGCCCTCTTCGGGTTCTTCGCGGGGGGGTGGTGTTTCTTCGCAACGACCCACGGATGAAGAGGACGAAGACACACCATTTTTCGGGGAGGGGAGCGAGGTGCCGGAGCAGGATACGGTGAAGAAGCGGCGACCGAAGCGACCGTTGGAGTCGTACCACTTCGACTTCGAGGAGCGGGTGAGGGAGAATATGGAGTGGACCATCGACCGCTATACCAACCACATTTATGTGGGCCATATAGATACGTTACAAAACAATTTCCAGCGTCAATATCCCTTTATGCGGCGCGGTGTGGGGAGCGCGTTTCTGGGTAATTACGGTGCTCCGAGCCGCTGGCTGAGCTATTTCGACGACGACCAATTCAGTAGCCGTCCTTCGTTTGCCGATGCCTGGGGGGCGTATCTGCGGACGGTGGAGACGATGCCGTTCTACAACGTCAAGAAGCCGTTTTCGCAGTTGGGATACGTTTGGGCGGGACAACGAATGCGGCAGGAGGAGGATTTTACGGTCATCCACGCCCAGAACATCACCCCCTCCACGGGTTTCAATGTCAACTATCGCAGCTTCGGCACGCGGGGCATCTATCGCTGGCAGGCCACGCGCGACAAAGTGTTTTCGGCGGGCGTGAACCACACCGGAAAGCGATACACCCTGCACGCCGGATATATTCACAACAAGGTGTACAACCGCGAGAACGGCGGACTGGTGAGGGACGACGATGTGTTGGTCGACATCGGCGAGTTCGAGCAGGACGAGGACCTGCCGATGAGAATGTCCGACCCCAAGAATTGGGTGAAGAGCAACACCTATTTCGTCACACAGTCCTACGGTCTGGCCCTGCGGCGCGTCACCGAACAGGACTTCACCATTGCCGACCGACCGGCGGTGTTCCTGGGCCACTCGTTGGAGTACAGCCGCTGGGCACGCAAATATGAGGACACGTTCGACGGCACCATCTACTCGCCGCCCGAGCCCACCGAACCCGATTCGCCCTATTATGACAATTGGCACTTCAACCCCGAAGCGTCGCGCGACTCGCTGTTCGAGGGACGGCTGTCGAACCGCATTTTTGTCCAAATCCAACCGTGGAACAGGAGCGGCGCGATAGGAACGATAGATGCCGGAGTGGGGATGGATGTGAGGCGTTATTATCAATTCTCGCCCGACCAATATCTCGTCGGCTCGCGGGGGCGCGACGTCAAGGAGACCGAATACTATCTCTACGCCCAGGTGGACGGAAACCTGAGCCGCTATTTCAGCTGGAAAGCCCACGGCCAGGTGCACCCGTTCGGAGCCGCCGAGGGCGATATGGAGGTCTGTGCCGAAGCCGCTATGAGGCTATTCGTGAAACAAAAACCGATGACGCTGAGCGGACGGGTGAGCTTTTCGACCCTCGACCCGACATTCTGGGAAGAGAACTTCTCCACCAACCACTTTATCTGGAACAACAGCTTCGGCAAGGAGAAGGAGACCAGAATAAATGTCGGGCTCGAAATTCCACACATCGGGCTGGAAGCGCGCATCAACCAAAGCGTGCTCACCGACAAGATATACTATGGCCCCGACGCCGTGCCATTACAAAATTCGGGAACCGTCAGCGTCACGGGAGTGTACATCCGCGAGGATGTGAAGATACCCATCAAGCTGGCCTCCGTCAATTTCAACCATCGGGTTCAGCTCCAATGGAGCGGCAACCAGCAGGTGGTGCCAGTGCCTATGGCGGCTATATATCTGTCGTACTTCTGGGAGTTCAACGTGGTGCGCGATGTGCTCAGGCTTCAGGTTGGCTTCGATGCACGGTACAACACGAAATATTATGCTCCGGGATACAACCCCGCCGTCGGACAATTCTACAACCAGCGCGAAAAAGAGCTCGGCAACTATCCCTGGGTCGACCTGTTCGTCAACGCCAAGTGGAAACGGATGCGCATAATCATCAAAATGGAGCACCTGAACGATGATATGTTCGGTAGCCGCAACTACTTCGGCGTACTCCACTATCCCACCAACCGACGAGTCCTCAAGCTGGGACTGTCGTGGAATATGTATGACTAAATGGGGATTTTCTCTGGCTGTTGCCGTGCTCGCCTTGTGCTTTTGCGTGGGGTGGGTAGAGTGGCATTGTGTCCGGCAGCAGCGGTTGGAGCGCGAGTGGGAACTGTGGCGCGAGGCCCATCCGGCCGATGACGATTATCCGATGTGGGTCGATGTTTGGCGGCCTGCCGACACGTTTCTTACATCGAAGTACGATGACGTTTTTCGCTATATCGGCTCGCAGACGGGCTGGGATTGGCGGTTTATTTCGGCCATTACGCGCGCCGAGAGCGAGTATGACCCGATGGCCAGATCGCGCCGTGGGGCTATCGGACTTATGCAGGTGATGCCTCGGGTGGCGGCGCGGCACGGGGTTTCGGTGGGCGATGCGTTCGATCCGATTGTCAACGTGAGGCTGGGTGTGGCTCATCTCGACGAGATTGCGGCGGTGTTGCGTTTTCCTGCGGCGATTTCGGAGCGGGATCGGTTGTCGATAATTCTTGCGAGTTACAATTCGGGTCTGGGTCACGTTTTGGATGCGCGTCGGTTGGCTTTGGCCGAGGGCGAGAATTACAATTCGTGGTCGGTGGTTGCGCGTTTTTTGCGGTTGAAGGCCCACGAGGAGTATCACGGACAGTCGTCGGTTCGTGCGGGCCGCTTTGGCGGCGCCGACGAAACCATCGCCTTCGTCCACCGCGTGATGAGGTATTATAACGAGAACTTAGAATATGAATAAAGATACAGCACTGCAAATCTTCGAAAACCGCCACGTGCGCTCTGTGTGGGATGCGGAAGGCGAGAAGTGGTATATTTCCATCGTCGATGTGGTCGGGGTGCTGACCGACAGCGTCGATGGGAGAAAGTATTGGAATAAGCTGAAACAGCGACTACGTGAGGAGGGGAGTGAGTTGGTGACAAATTGTCACCAACTGAAATTGCTTGCCGCCGATGGAAAAAACTATCTTACCGACGTGGCCGATGTGGAGCAACTGTTTCGCCTAATCCAGTCGATCCCCTCGCCCAAAGCCGAGCCGTTTAAGCTATGGTTGGCACAGTTGGGACGCGAACGGCTGGAAGAGATCGATGATCCCGAAATCGGCATCGAGCGACTGTTGGAGTATTACCATCGCAAGGGCTACTCCGAGAGTTGGATCAATCAACGCCTCAAATCCATCGAAGTACGCAATGAACTGACCGACGAGTGGGAGGCGCGGGGTATCAAAAAAGGTCAGGAATATGCCCTGCTGACCGACATCATCACCGAGGGTTGGAGCGGAATGACGACGCGTGAATACAAAAGGCACAAAGGCCTGAAGACCGAGAGCTTGCGCGATAATATGACGAATTTGGAATTGGTGCTCAATATGTTGGCCGAGGCTTCGACCACTGAAATTTCGCAAAAGGAACGTCCCGAAACGTTGGCTCAAAGCAAACAGGTAGCCCATCGAGGAGGTAAAGTCGCCGGAGCCGCCCGCAAAGAGCTCGAAGCACAGGGCGGCAAAGTGGTCAGCGAGCTGAATGCAAAAAAGGTCAAGCCGTTGGTCGGGAAGTAGGCGGTCGTTTGCGCCAAATGTAGATCTTGTTCTCGGTGCCGGCAACGAGGCGCGAAATGTTCTTGCGATGGGTAACAACCAGCAATATCGCAACCACAAAAGAGAAAATAATAAGCGTCAAAACGTGATTGGTCTTAGGCGAAACCAAAATGAAAACCGGAAAACTGCACCCCGCAACAATCGACGACAACGAAACATAATTGCTCATAACCAACACCACCACCCAAACCGCCAAACACAACAAAACCGAAGACGGATCGACACCCATAACCGCCCCAGCCAACGTCGCAACGCCCTTTCCGCCCTTAAAGCCCGCAAAAATCGGAAAAATGTGACCCAACACAGCCACAATCACCAACCCCACCTTCAGCAAATATATCCCATTCACCCCATATTCGCCCCCCGCCGAAAACTGCGGCAAATAGGCCACCAAAACCGAAAGCGAAACCGCCACGAAGCCCTTCAAAAAGTCGATGACAAAGACCGGCAAAGCCGCCCGACGACCCAGCACCCTGAGCATATTGGTCGTGCCGGCATTGCGGCTCCCGTGCTCGCGAATGTCGACCCCGTAGAAGTGCTTACCGATCCAAACCGCGCTCGGGATCGACCCCAGCAGATATCCCGCGATGACCAAAGCAATAATCGAAACTATCATAATCGTTCCATTTCACGTTTAGCGTCCTTCTCTTTGAGATGCTGGCGTTTGTCGTAACTCTTACGCCCGCGAGCCAGCCCGATGACCAATTTTGCAAGGCCTCGGTCGTTGATAAACAGCCTGAGCGCAACGATTGTCAGCCCCACATCCTGGCTCGCGCGCTCCAACTTGCGCAATTCCTTGGCGTTCAACAGCAGTTTCCGGTCGCGCTTGGGCTGATGGTTGTTGTACGAACCCCAATGGTAGAGCGAAATATTCACCCCGCGAACCCACAGCTCGCCGTTCTGGAAAAAGCAATAGCTGTCCACCAGCGACGCCTTGCCAAGCCGGATAGACTTGATCTCGGTGCCGGTCAGCACGATGCCCGCCGTCCACTCTTCGATGATTTCATAGTCGAACGTGGCGCGCTTATTCCGAATATTTATGTTTTTCTGGTCGCTCATTGCTACCGCAAAGGTACAAAATTATTACCTTTGCGGGACACTATGGGCAATATACTTTGCATAGAGACCGGCACCGACATCTGCTCGGTGGGGTTGGCGCGCGGGGGCGAGACGGTTGCCCTGCGTGAAAGTTCACAGCGCGACCACGCCCGATTGGCCGCGGCGTATGTTGCCGAGGTTTTGGCGTCGGAAGGTATTTCGCCCACTGAGCTGAGCGCCGTTGCGGTGAGCAAGGGCCCCGGGTCGTACACCGGTCTGCGCATCGGGGTTTCGCTGGCCAAGGGGCTGTGCTATGGGCTGGGTATTCCGTTGATAGGGATCAACTCTTTGGCTTGCTTGCAAGCCATCGTCTCCCCCGCGGGGGGGGCGGGGGGAGACGAAAAAATGTTCATCCCAATGATCGACGCGCGCCGGATGGAGGTCTACTGCCAGGTGTTCGACGGAGCGGGGCGGGCGGTGACCGAGGTGGAGGCCAAAATCATCACCGAGGAGGGTTTTGCGGAGTACCGAGGCGCGGATGTCTACATCTTCGGCGACGGGGCCGAGAAGTGTCGAGAGGTGCTGCCGTGGGCGAAGTTCGTGGACGTTCGGGCATCGGCAAGAGGAATGGCGAGGCTGGCCGAACAGGCTTTTATGGCTGGCAATTTCGAGGATGTGGCTTACTTTGAGCCCTTCTACTTAAAGGACTTCATCATAACAACATCGAAGAAATGAATTACGAAGAGAACAAACAGCATCAACTCGACATTCGATACATCCGTATGGCGCGCATCTGGGCCGAGAACTCTTATTGCGTTCGCCGTCAGGTGGGCGCGCTCATCGTGAAGGACAAAATGATAATCTCCGACGGCTACAACGGCACCCCCAGCGGCTTCGAAAACATCTGCGAAGACGAGACCGGCAAAACCAAGCCCTACGTTCTGCACGCCGAAGCCAACGCCATAACCAAAGTCGCCAAAAGTGCCAACAACTGCAACGGGGCCACGCTCTACATCACCGCATCGCCCTGCCTGGAGTGCTCAAAGCTCATCATCCAGGCCGGAATCCGCCGCGTGGTCTATCAGGACAGTTACCACTCCGACGACGGAATAAAACTGCTCGCCCGAATAGGCATAGAGGTGAAAAAAATCGACCCTATTCCGAACCCCTGAATGTGAAATATTTCTGGATAACGAAACCCGTCGCGGCAGTGATGAGATATATTACCATAAATGCCACCGTGGGGTAGATGTGCCACACCTCGACGAACAGTTTTTCCAGCCCGTATGTGATGACCAGCGCAACCAATGCCGCCAGAAAATATCGCCACAACTGCACCCCGTCGCGCAACGGCGACGAACGGAAGCTGATGTTCTTCTGCATCCAAAAGCCCAACGCGAACGACACCGGAAGCGAAACGCCCAACGCTGCGATGTAGGGCGAGACGACTATCGACCACCCCAAATCCAGATTGCTCTTGGCAAACAACACATTGAACGCCACCCAATAGACCGCCGTGCTCACCACCCAATTGATGCCTCCGCACGCCAAATAGCGGAACGTGCGGCGCGACAAAACCTTTCGCAACGGCGCAACGTAGAAGCAATCCACAAGTCCGGTCAAAAAATCAATCATTATTTCCCCAGCTTTTCCTGCAACTCGTACATTCGGTTGCGATGGCGGGCGGCAGCCGCGAAGTCGAGCTCCTTAGCCGCCTTTTCCATCTCCTGACGGGCGGCGGCAACAGCCTTCTCCAACTCGCCCGTCGAGCCATACTCCATCCCCACGTCGGCCGCGACACGCACCTGCTCGCCGCCCGAAAAGTCGTAGACAAAATCGCCCGAAGAGGAGCGTTTCACCGCCGCCTGAGGCACTATCCGGTTGCGCATATTGTAGGCGATCTGCTTCTCGCGCCGACGGTTGCTCTCCGAAATGGCTTCGCGGATCGAGTCGGTGCGCCGCTCGGCATAGAGTATCACCGTGCCGCCCGCGTGACGCGCCGCACGACCCGCAATCTGGGTTATGGAGCGCGTGTTGCGCAGAAAGCCCTCCTTGTCGGCATCCATCACCGCCACCAGCGACACCTCCGGCAGGTCCAACCCCTCGCGAAGCAGGTTCACCCCGATCAACACATCGAAAACATCGGCCCTGAGCTCTTCGAGAATGCGTATCCTGTCGAGCGTCTCCACCTCCGAGTGGATATAGCGGTTACGGATGCCTATCCGGTCGAAATATTTCGACAGCTCCTCGGCCATCCGCTTGGTGAGGGTGGCGACCAGAACTTTCTCGCCCTTCTCGGCCCGCAACTGTATCTCCTCGATCAGATTGTCTATCTGGTTGTCGGTCGTGCGCACCTGAATGGGCGGGTCGACCACGCCCGTCGGCCTCACCACCTGCTCCACGACGACGCCCTCGGATTTGATGAGCTCATAGTCGGCCGGCGTGGCACTGACATAGATGGATGTTCCGGCAATGCGCTCAAACTCGTCGAACTTCAGCGGCCGGTTGTCGCGCGCCGCCGGAAGCCGAAAACCATACTCCACCAGGTTCTCCTTGCGCGCCCTGTCGCCGCCATACATCGCCCTCACCTGCGGCAACGTCACGTGGCTCTCGTCCACAACCATCAAATAATCCTTCGGAAAATAGTTGAGCAGGCAAAACGGCGGAACCCCGGGCTGGCGACCGTCGAAATAGCGCGAATAGTTCTCGATGCCCGAACAATAGCCCAGCTCCTTTATCATTTCGAGGTCGAACTCGGTGCGCTGTTTGAGCCGTTGCGCCTCCATCATCTTGCCCTGCGACTCGAAGAAAGCTATCTGCTCGCCGAGGTCCAGCTGGATCTGCTTTATCGCGCTTTGGGTCTTTTCCTTGGTGGTGACGAACAGATTGGCGGGCGACACACGAACGCTGTCCAGCTTCTCTAACCGCTCTCCAGTCGCGGGGTCGATGCGATAGATGGCCTCCAACTCGTCGTCGAAAAAATCGAGCCTGACAGCCATCTCACCGAACGCCATCATCACGTCGATAGCCTCGCCCGTCACCCGAAAAGTGGCAGGGGTCAAATCTTTCTCCGTTCGGGTATAAAGAATATCGACCAGATTGTACAACAGCTTCTTCCTCGGCACCACGTCTCCAACCCGCAGCTCGACTATGTTGGCCTCGAAATCCTCCGGATTGCCGATGCCGTAAATACAGCTCACGGAAGCGACCACTATAACGTCCCTGCGTCCCGACATCAGGCTGGCCGTGGCACGCAGGCGCATTTTGTCGATCTCGTCGTTGATTTGCAGGTCCTTCTCTATATAGGTATCGCTGGTGGGCAGATAGGCTTCGGGCTGATAATAGTCATAGTACGACACGAAATACTCGACCGCATTTTCGGGGAAGAAACCCTTAAATTCGGTGTAGAGCTGAGCGGCCAGAGTTTTATTATGACTGAGGACAATGGTCGGGCGATTGAGCCGAGCGACCACATTAGCCACCGTGAAGGTCTTGCCCGAGCCCGTCACACCCAATAGGGTACTGTGCTGACTTCCGCTTTTTATGGCAGAAACCAACTGCTCGATAGCCTCGGGTTGATCGCCCGTCGGCCGGTATTCCGACACGAGTTTGAAATCCATTTTCGTCTTTCGAAAAATGGACGTGGAAGCAGTCCCCAACAAACAGGCCTCACGAGCCCAGCAAAAGAAAGACTGCCCCACGCCCGAAGTAGCCTCGGCACGTGAAATGCCAAAGCCATCTTCGAGTAGACAACCTTTTCTTTTACTGAACCCGTTGAAAATCAACGGTCGTGAGTTCGTTTGAAGAAAAGCGTTTATACTCTAATTATATTTTAATCCATCTTCAACACGGCCAAAAATGCTTCCTGCGGAACCTCCACATTGCCCACCTGGCGCATCCGCTTCTTGCCCTTCTTTTGCTTTTCGAGCAACTTGCGCTTGCGGGTTATGTCGCCCCCGTAACACTTTGCCGTCACATCTTTTCTCACCGCCTTCACCGTTTCGCGGGCAATTATCTTCGCCCCGATGGCCGCTTGAATCGCCACGTCGAACTGCTGGCGCGGTATCAACTCTTTGAGCTTTTCGCACATTTTACGGCCGAAATCGTACGCGTGGTCGACATAGATCAGCGAACTCAAAGCATCCACCGGCTCGCCGTTCAGCAAAATGTCGAGCTTGGCCAACTTCGACGCCTTATAGTCCGTCCGGTGATAATCGAACGAGGCATAACCGCGCGAAATGCTCTTCAACTTATCGTAGAAATCGAACACAATTTCACTCAGCGGCATCTCGAAGTTTATCTCCACCCGCTCCTGCGTCAGAAAAGTCTGGTTGACCATCACCCCCCGCTTGTCCATACACAGTTTTATGACGTTGCCCAGATAGTCGGTCTTGGTGATAATTTGCGCCAGAATATAGGGTTCCTCTATCTTTTCGATATAGTTCGGCTCGGGCAGTCCGCTCGGATTGTGCACATCCAGCACCTGTCCTTTGGTCGTCGTGATGCGATACGAAACGTTGGGCACGGTGGTGATGACGTCCATATCGAACTCGCGATAGAGCCGCTCCTGAATTATCTCCAAATGCAATAACCCCAAAAAACCGCACCTGAACCCAAAGCCCAAAGCGAGCGAACTCTCGGGCTCGAACGTCAGCGAGGCGTCGTTCAGCTTGAGCTTTTCCAACGAAGCGCGCAAATCTTCATACTCGTCGGTCTCCACCGGATAGACCCCCGCAAAGACCATCGGCTTGACATCCTCGAATCCCGCAATAGCCTCGCTGCACGGCCTCGCAACGTGGGTTATGGTGTCACCCACCTTCACGTCGACCGAGTTTTTGATGCCCGAAATGATGTAGCCCACGTCGCCTGCCCGCAGCTCGTCCCGCGGTGCCGGCTTGAGCTTCAGCACCCCTATCTCGTCGGCGTCGTACTCGCTTCCGGTGCTGAAAAACTTAACTCTGTCGCCTTTGCGCAGAGTGCCGTTGACGATCCGGAAATAGGCGATGATCCCGCGAAAAGAGTTGAAAACGCTGTCGAAAATCAACGCCTGCAAAGGTGCATTTTCGTCCCCTTTCGGAGCCGGAATGCGCGCCACAATCGCTTCCAGCACATCCTTTACTCCTTGTCCCGTTTTGGCAGATACTTCCAGAATATCGTCCCTGTCGCACCCCAGCAGGTCGACTATCTGGTCCTTCACCTCGTCGGTCATCGCCGCCTCCATATCTATCTTGTTCACCACCGGAATAATCTCCAAATCGTTACCGAGGGCCAGATAGAGGTTCGAAATGGTTTGCGCCTGAATGCCCTGCGTGGCGTCGACCACCAGCAACGCCCCCTCGCACGAAGCGATGGCGCGCGAAACCTCGTACGAAAAGTCGACGTGGCCCGGGGTGTCTATCAAATTGAGGGTGTACTCGCCATAGTCCATCTGAATGGCGTGGGACTTGATCGTTATGCCTTTCTCGCGCTCGAGTTCCATATCGTCGAGCACCTGCGCTTGCTTCTCCCGCTCCGAAATAGTCTTCGTCTCGTCCAACAGCCTGTCCGCCAGAGTACTCTTCCCGTGGTCTATATGTGCAATGATGCAGAAATTGCGAATATTTTTCATTTCGCAAAAGTACGCAAATTTTTAGTAACTTCGCGGCTTATGATTGGCAAGTTTTTCAGATTGGTGCGCTTCGGGCACACCGTTTTCGCGCTACCGTTTGCCGCGGTGGGCTATGTTTATGCGTTGCGGTTCGGGGGCGGGGTTTTCGATTGGCGGGTGCTTTTGCTGATGGTGGCCGCAATGGTTTTTGCGCGCAATGCCGCTATGGGGTTCAACCGGTTGGTGGATAGGGATGTGGACGGGGCTAATCCGCGCACTTTGCGGCGCGAGATACCGCGGGGGATAGTGACGGTGCGTGCGGCGCGGTGGTTTGTGGCGGTCAATGCCGCGCTTTTTGTGCTTTGTGCTTGTTTTATCAACTTTTCGACGGCGGTTTTGGCTCCGGTCGCGCTGTTTGTCATTTTGGGCTACAGCTACACCAAGCGGTTCACGGCGTGGAGCCACGTGGTGCTGGGCGTGGGGCTGGCTATGGCTCCGGTGGGGGCGTATATGGCTGTTACGGGCTCGGTGGGATTGGCAATTTTGGTGCTCGGTGCGGGGGTGATGACGTGGGTTGCGGGGTTCGATATTCTCTATGCGCGTGCCGATCGCGAGTTCGACCGCGCTAATGGGCTGCACTCGGTTCCGGCGCGCCTGGGCGATCGCGGGGCGCAGGTCGTGAGTGTGTTGCTTCACGTTTTGACGGCTTATTGTGTCGTGATGTTCGGGTTGTACACGGCTCGCGGGACGGTTTATTGGGTGGGTGCGGGAGTGTTTTTGGCCCTTTTGATTTTGCAGCACACGCGCCTGCGGTTGCCATTCGACTGGGTGAATGGTGCGGCGAGCGTGATTTTCTCTATCTTTGCAGTTGTTGATTTTTACGTTGCATAGCCGGTGGCTAACTCGTAATTCGTAATTGAGTATATATGTTTGAGAATTTAACAGATAAACTGGAACGCTCCTTCAAGGTGTTGAAGGGCGAGGGTCGCATCACCGAGATCAACATTGCCGAGACCCTCAAAGAGATACGGCGCGCGCTGGTCGATGCCGACGTGAACTACAAGATTGCCAAGACCTTTGTCGACACGGTGAAGCAAAAGGCCCTGGGCGAGAATGTGCTGACGGCCGTGAAGCCAGGGCAGATGCTCACCAAGATCGTTCGCGACGAGTTGGCCGTTCTGATGGGCGGCCAGGCGGTGGATATTAACCTGACGGGCAATCCTGCGGTCGTGCTTATTGCGGGTTTGCAGGGCTCGGGCAAGACCACCTTTTCGGGCAAGCTGGCCGCGATGATAAAGAAAAAAGGGCGGCAGGTGCTGCTTGTGGCGGGCGACGTGTACCGTCCGGCGGCTATCGAGCAGTTGAAGATCCTCGGCGAAGGGGTCGGGGTGGAGGTCTATTCGGAGGAGACGAAGGACCCGGTGCAGATTGCTGAGAATGGGATTAAATATGCCCGCTCGAAGTCGATAAACACCGTCATAATCGACACGGCGGGTCGTTTGGCGGTCGACGAGGCGATGATGAACGAGATTGCGGCGATCAAAAATGCCGTTAAACCCTCGGAGACGCTCTTTGTGGTCGACTCGATGACGGGCCAGGATGCCGTCAACACCGCGCGCGAGTTCAATGACCGGCTGGATTTCGACGGGGTCGTGCTCACCAAATTGGACGGCGACACCCGCGGCGGGGCGGCTATCTCCATTCGCTCGGTGGTCAATAAACCCTTGAAATTCATTTCGGCGGGCGAAAAGATGGACGCCTTACAGGTGTTCCATCCCGAGCGAATGGCCGACCGCATTTTGGGGATGGGCGACGTGGTGTCGCTGGTGGAGCGCGCTCAGGAGCAGTACGACGAGGTGGAGGCGCGACGGACGCGCAAGAAACTTTACAAAGACCAGTTCGACTTCAACGATTTTCTCGACCAGATAGCCCAGGTGAAGCGGATGGGCAATATGAAGGATTTGATGTCGATGATCCCGGGGGTGGGTAAGGCGATGCGTGATGTCGAGATTTCGGACGACATTTTTAAGCAGACCGAGGCCATAATCGGTTCGATGACGCCGTTTGAGCGCGAGAATCCTGCGTCGCTCAATGCTTCGCGGCGCGAGCGGATAGCCCGCGGCAGTGGCAACTCGACCGAGGATGTCAATCGACTGATCAAGCAGTTCGAGCAGAGCCGCAAGATGATGAAGTCGGTGGTCGGGATGGGTGCTAAGGGGGCTATGAATGCCCTGCGCCGGAAATGACGCTCCACCCTCTTCTTCTCAGCTTCAGGCTACAATGGCGGCTCCGATCAGAGCACGCTCGGGTATTACTGGTCTGCTACGCAGTACCCATCCAATACCTCCTACGCCTACAGCCTGACCTTCTACAGCACGAACGTCTACCCGGATAACAGTAGCTATAAGACCGCTCGTTTCTCCGTCCGGTGCATTCGCCCTGCGTAAAGAGCAATGGACCAAACAACACAACAACGATTAGCGATTAGCGATTAGCGATTAGCAGGCTACGAGATACGTGGGACAAGTTAAGAGTTAAGAACTAAGAGTTAAGAGTTAGGCTACGCAACGCCCAAGCTACGCGACGCTAATTCTCAACTCTCCACTCTCAATTAAGTTAAATCGAGAGTATCTTCACCGTTTTGAGCAACGCGCGGTCGATGGGCTTATCGTCGCGAATAGCCTGCGAAAACGGAACGTGAACCAACTCGTCATTATCTATCCCGATCATCACATTGCGCTGGCCGTCGATCAAAGCCTCCACCGCCTCACGACCCATCCGCGAAGCCAAAATGCGGTCGTTGGCCGTCGGCGAACCACCCCGCTGGATATGCCCCAAAATCGTCACGCGGCTGTCGAACTGCGGATACTCCTTCTTCACCCGCGCCGCCATTCCCATCGCACCCCCCGTCACCTCGCTCTCCGCCACCAAAACGATGCTGGAGTTCTTGTCCTTCCGAAACCCGTTCTCGATCAGCTCGGCCAGCTGGTCGACTTCGGTGGCGATCTCGGGAATGATGGCCGCCTCGGCACCCGTCGCCAACGCCCCGTTCAACGCCAAAAAGCCCGCATTGCGCCCCATCACCTCCACGAAAAACAACCGCTCGTGACTCGATGCCGTATCCCGCAACCTGTCCACCGCCCACATCACGGTATTTAGCGCAGTATCGTACCCAATGGTGGTGTCGGTGCCGTACAGGTCGTTGTCGATAGTTCCCGGAAGCCCCACGATGGGGATGTCGTACTCGGCGGCAAAAATCCGCGCACCCGTCAGCGAACCGTCGCCGCCGATTATCACCAGCGCGTCCATCTTGTGCCTCAGCATCACCTCGTGCGCCTTCTTACGACCCTCCTTGCTCTCGAACTCCTTGCTGCGCGCAGTTTTCAGAATGGTGCCGCCCTGCTGAACGATGTTGGAGACGTTGTTGGTCTTGAAATCGACGATCTCGTCGTCGATCAGCCCCTTGTAGCCCCTCATAATGCCCTTCACTTTGAGGCCATTGTATATTGCCGTTCGCGTCACGGCCCTTATCGCCGCATTCATTCCGGGCGAATCGCCGCCCGAAGTGAGAATGCCTAAACATTTGATCCTGCTCATAATGTATTCGGAATTACACAAAAATCACACCATACCATAGTTGTACTCCTCGCCCTCGTGGCGAATCGTCAGCCCCGAACCGCTCTCCACCCGCCCGACAACCTGCGCATCGACGCCGAATGAGCGCGAAATAGCGATTATCTCCTCGGCCGCCGCTCGCGACGAAACATAAAGCTCCATCCGGTGCCCCATATTGAACACCTTGAACATCTCCTCCATCGGCGTACCGCTCTGCTCTCGAATCAACCTGAACAGCGGCGGAACAGGGAACAAGTTGTCTTTAATAATATGTAAATTGTCGACAAAATGGAGTACCTTGGTCTGCCCGCCGCCGCTGCAATGCACCATTCCGTCGATAGCCGCACGACACTCCTTCAACGCCCGAACGATTATCGGAGCGTAAGTTCGGGTGGGGGAGAGGACAAGTTTTCCAACATCCGTCAACAAGCACCCACCCGAATAAACCAACTCCTCAGGAATGGCGGTATCGTAGGTTTCGGGATACTTATCGGCCAAATAGTGCGCAAAAACGTCGTGCCGAGCCGATGTCAACCCGTTCGATCCCATTCCGCCATTATACTCATCCTCGTAAGTCGCCTGTCCGAACGAGGCCAGACCGACAATCAAATCTCCCTCTTTAATATTGGAATTATCCACCACATCCGCCCGCCGCATTCGTGCCGTGACGGTGCTGTCGACAATAACCGTGCGCACCAAATCGCCCACATCGGCCGTCTCGCCCCCCGTGGAGATGATATTGACGCCCAAAGAGCGCATCGTGGCCAGAAACTCCTCCGTGCCGCGAATGATTTCGGCTATCACCTCGCCCGGGATCAGTCGCTTGTTCCTTCCGATGGTGGACGAAAGCAAAATATTGTCCACCGCCCCGACACACAACAGATCATCCGTGTTCATCACCACCGCGTCCTGCGCAATGCCGCGCCAAACTGACAGATCGCCCGTCTCGCGCCAATAAGCATAGGCCAGCGACGATTTTGTGCCCGCTCCGTCGGCGTGCATCACCACGCAATGGTCGTCAGAACCGGTCAACGTGTCGGGAATTATCTTGCAAAAAGCGCGTGGAAACAGCCCCTTATCGACATTTTTGATAGCCGCGTGGACATCCTCCTTGTCCGAAGAGGCGCCCCGCAGCCCGTAACGAGAGTTTGAATTCATAGCGACACAAAATTACAATATTTTTTGTAATTTTGTGAGATTATGGAACACGATCTGGATTTCGAAAACACCATTCGGCCGCAGGAACTCGGCGCATTCAACGGGCAGGACAAGACCGTTGACAACCTGAGGGTCTTCATCCGTGCCGCGCTTATGCGGGGCGAATCGTTGGACCACCTGCTGCTCCACGGTCCTCCGGGTCTGGGCAAAACCACGCTTGCCAACATTGTGGCTAACGAAATGGGGGCCACGATGCGCGTCACCTCGGGGCCGGTGCTCGACAAACCAGGCGATCTGGCGGGACTGCTGACCAATCTGGGCAAGGGCGACGTGCTGTTTATCGACGAGATCCATCGGCTGAGCCCCATCATCGAGGAGTATCTCTACTCCGCAATGGAGGACTATAAGATAGATATAGTTCTGGATAAGGGACCTTCGGCGAGGTCTATTCAGATAGAGCTGAACCCCTTTACCCTCATCGGTGCCACGACGCGGAGCGGTCTTCTGACTTCGCCTCTCAGGGCGCGGTTCGGGATCCAATGCCACTTGGAGTACTATGACGGCGAGGTTTTGGCCGGCATCGTGCGGCGTTCGGCGGGGATTCTGGATATAGGCATCGACGACGATGCCGCCACCGAAATTGCGCTCCGCAGTCGCGGAACGCCCCGCATAGCCAACTCGTTGCTGAGGCGTGTGCGCGATTTTGCGATGGTGAAGGGGCGGGGACACATCGACCTGGGCATCACACGGGTGGCTCTGGGGGCGTTGAACATAGATGCTCGGGGGTTGGACACGATGGATAACCGTATTTTGAGCGCCATCATCCAGAAGTTCAAAGGCGGGCCGGTGGGGCTCACCACCATTGCCACGGCGGTGGGCGAGGAGGCGGGCACGATAGAAGAGGTGTACGAACCGTTCCTGATAAAGGAGGGCTTTGTGAAGCGCACACCGCGCGGCCGCGAAGCCACCGAACTTGCCTACAACCACCTCGGCCTGAGCCGCGGGGTGGAGGAAAATAGTTTGTTCTGAAAAAATTGTTTACCTTTGCGTCCTGAAAGTTCGGGGTGTAGCGCAGTCCGGTTAGCGTACCTGCTTTGGGAGCAGGTGGTCCCAGGTTCGAATCCTGGTACCCCGACCAAAATTATTTTTTACACACAAGATACACCGCCCCCGCAGCAACGATCGCGATGCCCGAACCGATCATCAAATAGTCGATCGAGATATCGTCCGCCAAAGGACCGAAAAACATTATCCCCACCGGCATCGCAAAGGCCTGTATCATAGTGAAAACCGACATCACACGCCCCAAAAACTCCGCCGGAACCCGCTCCTGAACAAGCGTCGTCGTGGGAGCATTGTTGTAAATCTGGGCTATCCCCGCCAAACCCATCGAGGCCAAATAAAACCCGAAATGCTCCCAAAAACCGAGCGAGCAAATCATCACCCCCATCACCACAGTCGCCAACCCGATCGAAACCTCGCGTCGCCGAAAGCTCCACCACCCAACCAAAAAGCCTCCCACAACCATTCCTCCCGCCCAAACCATCTCGATGGCCGACAACCGCCACAACTCCGACCCGAAATCGCGCGTTATCTGCAACGGCGACAACCCCGCCGCCGGAGAAATGGCCACGAAAAAGACCACCGTCAACACGATCAACGCCACCAAATAGGGTTGCGAACGGATATAGCGCAAACCCTCAACCAGGTCGCGAAAATAGTGGTTCGCCGATTCGCTCCGCACGTGCGGCACCTTCACCAGAAAGGTCAATATCGCGATAGCCCCCAACGCCGTCACCACATCGACCAAAAACAGGCTCCACAGCGGAACAACGGCCATCAACGACGCGGCAACGACGGGAGAAACGATGTATATCATCGACTGGATGCTGCTGTTCAACCCATTGATTTTCAGCAACTTATCCTCCGGCACGATGGTCGGAACAAGCGCATTCACCGTCGGTTGCTGAACACCCTGTCCGAGCGCGCGCAACCCCGCCGCGACCAACAGCAAAGCTATGCTCTGGTGGCCCGAGAACAGAAACATAGCAAACAGCAAGCTCACCAGCCCGACGGTGCCGTCGGAGAGGTTGATAAGCCACTTTTTGTTGTACCTGTCCGCCAGCACACCCCCGAAAATGGAGCTGAAAAAGGTGGGCAACACCCCGACGATGATGTAGAGGGTCATCATCCGACCCGAGCCCGTTTCGAGCACCAGGTGCCACATAATGGCGTATTGGACGATCATTGTGCCCAGCAACGACAGCGTCTGCGAGGTGAGGAAGAGTGCCGTGTTGGTTTTCCAGTTTTTTGTGTAGTTTTGCATAGTTATTGTGAATACAAAGATAAAAAAATCCTATGAAAACTTTACTTATTGCATTGTTGACATTGAGTTTGACGGCGTGTTGCGGGTGCCGCAAAAATCGCTCCACTGTGCCGTTTCGGGGTACAGAGTGGCACCTGACGCAGTTGAATGGCACTTCGGTCGAGTCGGAGAACTATCGGGTGACCTTTGCCGACGATGGTCGGGTGGCGGGGATCGGGGCTTGCAATCGCTTTACGGGCACTTTCACGACGGCGGATATGTCGTTGGATGTGACGGACGATTTGGTTTCGACGCGGATGATGTGCCTCGGGGAGAATCGCGAGACGGAGTTTTTGCAGATGTTGCGCGATGTGGATGCGTACACCATCGACGGGGATAAGCTGATGCTCATCCGCAACGGCGACGTGCTGGGGATAATGGAGGTTTTTGTGGAGAAATAATTTTTTTTGTATATTTGTAGAAATTCGATAACAGATATGCCTATGATAAAACGGTAGAAAAAAGAACAAAAAACACATAATAACGTACGCTTTTCGCTTGCACTGAAACTTAGACAATTTCAAACGGCAACAAGGAGAATGGTGAGCGTCCACGTCAAACGGCGTGGGCTTTACTCGCAATCTTGTTGCCAGGCAGTCTAAGGCCTCAGTGCAGATAATGAAGTAATGTCCCACGTTTTTTTGTGCCCTCATGCGAGGTGAATTTTCAGTAAAACAACCAATTAATCCGGCCGACGACGGGACACGAAGGCAAAAAACCAAACTTTTTTAAGATTATGAATTGTTCCAAGCATCCTCAAACAGCCGCAATTGCACAATGTGCAATTTGCAGAGTGGGAATCTGTGCCGATTGTGCAAGCATTTCCGAATGGTCTATGGACGGCAGTATGCCTTTGTGTAGAGATTGTAATCGGCAGCGAACAGTGGATGAGATCCAGTATGGTCTTTCGCAACAAAAAAAGACCTTGGCCAAGGTTATTTTCGGCGGCATCGCCCTTATCGGTGCAGGAGTGGTTTTGGGTAGCGGTTCTGTGGAGGGAGCGGTGATATTGGCTGCGGCAGGCGGATTTCCCACGACATGGAAAATGCTCAGGTCGACCAAAGAGGAGAGGTTACACAATAATATCAATGATAACTTTTCCGACATTAAATACGGTGCGGGTTCGGGGCTGTTTATGTCGTTGATCCGTTTTTTGGTTAAGTTGGCTTTGGCGACCGCTTTTGCAGTGGTTGCGTCGCCTATTTTGCTGATTGTCAATATTTTCAAACTCCCGAAGCTCCGTCGTGAGGTGGAGGAAAATCAGGCAATGCTGGCAAATTTTGTTGTGTAGGTCCAGAATTAGACTAAAGATTTTGTTATGAAAAAGATCACTATTCTTTTGGCGTTTGTGCTGTTATGTGCGACGCCGAGCCACGCACAGAAGTGGCTGGAAAAGATCGGAAAAGCCCTCGACTCGGTCGATAAAGCTCTCGAAAGCGTTGTCGGCGAAGAACAGCAGGGACAACAGCAATCGACCTCGACTTCGGCGCAAAAAAAGGGAACCACAGTGGATGTATTCGATGCCGCCAAATGGAGCGAGTATCCCGAGGGCACCCGATTTTCGGCTGCGATATTTCGTGACAAAAAACCTATTTCGCCGAGTTGGAACGCCAACACACCTGCCGTTACAGTCTCCAAAGACCCATGGGCGGTTAAATTCTCCTCTGTTTACAACGACGAGTTCTGGATGGAGATCGATAACGAGCAGTGGGTGGGGATCAATGCGCTGACGGGAGAGCGTATAAACGATTTTGTTTCCCCAGTTCCGATGGGCCCGGGTGGAGTTGCGCTCTATACGGCCTACAAATCGAAGCCGGGTTTCGAGGAGATGTATTACGGCAATGGCGCGGCTGTATATCTGATTGACAGGACGGGGAAACGAACCCTTCTTCCGGGTGTTTGTGCAGCAGTACCCCATTTCAACGAAGATGGAGTTGCGTTGGTGAGCATCCGACAAAATCGCGATGTGAACAAACACGGTTGGGGTGCGCGTGCGTGGATATTCCGTCAGGCATTCGTAAACACCGAAGGAAAAATAGTATGGACTTCGAGCGGTTATACAGGCACAATCAGTATGTTGAAAGAGACTCCTCGGTTCAGCGACGGATTGAGGCTTGAAGATTTCAATGTGATCAACAGAACAGACGCGGATGTATGGGACTCCAAGTGGGGTTACATCGACAAAGCAGGTAAAACAGTAATCCCGGGACAGTTTAAGGAGGCCAGGGAGTTTAGCGACAGCCTTGCGTTGACCCAAAAAGACGGCAAGTGGGGATTTATCGATACGACCGGAAAAGTTGTTATTCCCTATCAATTCTCAAATAAGCCGAGTGATTTTATAAATGGATATGCGATGGTGCGGAAGATGGAGGGTGCTGCTCCTTATGCCATTATCGACAAAACGGGACAAATTGTGAAGGAGAACATCAAGAGCGGATGGGACCGATATGATGACGGTGTGTGGTACTTTTATGGAAGGGATACGCATAGGGATGCACGTGAACTGTTGAGTCCCGACCTGAAATTGATCACTAACTTTGAGGATGGTTGTGTGGCTGTGAAATATGGCGGCAAGTTGTATGTCGATTATCACCTAAATCATAGTGTGCCGGACGACAAGGAGAAGTATCAGTTGGACGAATATCTGGTGATCGGGCAAAAAGTCCCGTTTGACGAGAACGGGATGGCTCGTTTCGAAATACGCATGACCGACAGCGACAAGCATTACAGCGGCTTGGTTCGGCCGAACGGAGAAGTCGTTGTGCTGTTCCAACGCTCGGTATTCTGATCCTATCACCATAATGTTTAACCTTAATACCTTAAAACCATGAAAAAAAATCTTTTTATCTTAATCGCTATGTTTTTAGCGACAGGCATCTGCTCCGCGCAAAACAGCAACATTAAGCTCGAATGGCCGCAAGGATACAAGTTGCAAAATCTACCCATGTTCGATGAATTTGTATCCTACAACCCAAGAACAGAGGGCTTGACCCACTATTCGGAACTCAAGGCCGCATTCGCAAAACACCCGATAAGCGAGGCGAAAAAAGTAGCCCTGTCGACCGCAAAAAATCCCTACCTGAGAACCGTGCCTATCGGAATGGTCGCTCAGGGGAAGATACTGTATGAATCGGATAGAGGGACGATAGAACTTATTTTCGCCGCGAAAGACGAACCGAAGTCGTCGGGTATTTTCTACGGATACCTTGTCAGTTTCGATCCCTCCGGTAAATACATCGACAGCATTCTGGCATCGGATACTCCCGTTTCCTCTCCTCCCGACAGTGCTATCTTCGATTACAACAAGTTTGCGATACAGTATGGACCCGGAGTGGTTGTGGTACAGCACAGCGATGGCGGAGAAACCTATACTGACGGGGTTTACGCGATAACTTCTGCATTAAAATTCACTAAAACGGAATAACCATGAAAAAACTGATTTACATTTTTGTTGCGGCGATGATGGCTGCGTGCGGAGCAGGCGGCGTAAACAGCAACGACCCCGTGGCGGTGGCGCAAAAGTTTGCCGATGCGTATTACAGTGGCGATTTCGACAAGGCAAGGGAGATGTGTGGAAACAATGCACAGTACCACATCGACCAGACTAACGAAGAGTATGCGGACATGATAAAGGGTCTAAATATTAAAACGACCTACAATGCCGAGGAGTCGCAAATTCACGACGGACAGTTGGCTTTATTGTTCTTCGATGTTACGTCGAAGGTCGATGAACGGTTGAATAACAGTAGGTTCGAGGTAACTTTGGTGTTCGATGATGACAGATGGATAGTCGACAATTTTGGGTTGAAATAGAAAACACTGTTGTTAAAAAACCAACAGCCCACCTCTCATCGGGGTGGGCTGTTTTTATCAATAACTCCTGGCAAAAAGCACTCTGCGGGAGGAGGGTCGGCCGGAAAAGACACATTTACCATCCTCGTCCACGGCATCGACGGGAATACAGCGTATCGTCGCCTTGGTGGCCTCCTTGATGGCCAGCTCGGTCTCGGTCGTGCCGTCCCAATGGGCCGAAATGAAGCCGCCCTTACCGTCGAGCGTCGCCACAAACTCCTCCCACGTATCCACCCGCGTGATGTGCTCGTCGCGATAGGCCAACGCCTTGGCAAAAATGTTGTCCTGAATCTCGTCCATCAAACCGACAACCCTTTCGGCCAGCCCCTGCTGTGGCACCGTCTCTTTGGTGAGCGTGTCGCGGCGCGCCAACTCGATAGTCCCAGCCGCCATATCGCGCGGCCCCAGAGCGAGCCGAACCGGCACCCCCTTGAGCTCATACTCGGCGAACTTGAACCCACTGCGAACATTATCGCGGTCGTCCACCTTGACCTTCAGGCCGGCAGAACGCAACTCATCGGCCAGCACACGCAACCTGCCCACAACCTCGTCGTACTCTCCGGCCTTATAAATAGGCACCAGCACCACGTGGATCGGAGCCAGCTTGGGTGGCAACACCAGTCCGTTATTGTCCGAATGGGCCATTATCAACGCCCCGATGAGTCGCGTCGAAACGCCCCACGAGCTCGCCCAAACGTAATCCAGAGCGTTGTCGCGATTGGTGAACTGCACATCGAACGCCCGCGCGAAGTTCTGTCCCAGAAAGTGCGACGTGCCGCTTTGCAACGCCTTGCCGTCCTGCATCAACGCTTCGATGGTCATCGTGTCTTCGGCTCCGGCAAATCGTTCGTTCTCGGTTTTGTGTCCTACCACGACGGGCACTCCCATCCATTTTTCTGCAAAGTCGCGATAGACCCCTATCATCTTTCGGGTCTCCTCGATCGCTTCCTGGCGCGTTTCGTGGGCGGTGTGTCCCTCCTGCCACAGGAACTCGGCGGTGCGCAGAAAGAGCCTTGTGCGCATCTCCCAACGGACAACGTTTGCCCATTGGTTGCAGAGGATCGGCAGGTCGCGGTAGGACTGGATCCACCCTTTGTAGGTGTTCCATATTATGGTTTCGGAGGTCGGCCTCACTATCAGCTCCTCTTCCAGTTTGGCATCCGGATCGACCACCACGCCATTCCCGTCGGGGTCATTCTTCAACCTGTAATGGGTCACCACGGCACACTCTTTGGCAAATCCGTCGACGTGGCTGGCCTCTTTGGAGAAGAACGACTTTGGGATGAAGAGCGGGAAATAGGCATTTTCGTGCCCCGTGTCTTTGAACATTTTGTCCAGCGCGTCCCGCATGTTTTCCCACAGCGCATAGCCGTAGGGCTTGATAACCATACATCCGCGGACGGCCGAATACTCCGCCAAACCGGCCTTCACAACCAGATCGTTGTACCAGGCCGAGTAACTATCATCCCGATTGGCAAGGTCTTTGAGCTCTTTCGCCATAATATTTTTCCGTTTTACCCGTTTTTTCGAGTGCAAAGATACGTTTTTTTCGTATTTTTGTCTCAACTTAAAACACGCTGATGATATGAAAAGGTCTGTTTTTTTGATTTTGGGTGTTGCGGCACTCTTTTCGGGATGTTATTCATCTTCACGGGTGGCTTCGTCGAGGGATCTTTACGATATTCACAATCGGACGGAGCTGGCTAAGATCGAGGCTGCACAGGCCGAGTTGGCGGCTGCCGAGGCGCGTGCCGACAGGGCGAGGTATGAGGCTGCGTTGGCGCAGCGGGAGGCCGATTATGCGGAGAGCGATTTGTCGTTGTCCGACTTTGATGTGGAGAGCAAGTACGAGCGGCAGCTCACTATGTTCGACACCGAACAGGTGTATGTGAGGCCGCAGAAGTCATACGTTTATGTCTACATCGACCCGTGGGATATCGACCCGTGGTTCTACGATCCGTGGTATTTCAGCACTTGGAACCGTGGGTGGAACTATTGGAACAGGCCGTGGTATGCGTCGAGCTGGAGCTGGCGTTGGGGCGGTTATTACGATCCGTGGTACTATGGCCCGTCGTGGTATTATCCCTCTTATTGGGGCCATAACCATTATTGGGATTGGGGTCACGGCCACTATTATGGCGGCAACCGCTATGCTTATGGCAATTGGCGGAACACCGAGCGGCGGAGTTATGACAATGGTTATCGCAATCCGGCCCGAAGTGGTTCGCGGTATAGCGACTATGACAGTTATGTGGGCGGTTCGAGGACCAATTCGGCGGCTTCGTCGTCGGGTTCCAGAGGCTCTTCGGGCTATGTGAGCGGGTCTTCGTCGTCGGGAAGCCGTGGAGGTTCGGCAACTTCGTCCTCTTCGGGTAGCAGGGGCAACTCATCGGGCTATGTGAGGGGCAGTTCGTCGTCATCTTCGGGTAGCAGGGGCAGTTCGGCGACGTCATCGTCGTCTTCGAGAGGAAGTTCGTCGTCTTCGGGTTCGAGAAATTCGAGCGCAACGCGAGACAATTCGTCGAGTTCGAGAAACTCGAGTGCAACCAGGGGAAATTCGTCTTCGTCGGGTTCGGGCCGAAGTTCGAGCGGATACACCAGCGGCTCGTCTTCGTCGCGAGGGAGTTCGTCGGGTTCGTCGTCGAGCGGGTCGCGCAGTGGCAGCAGGAGTGGTAGATAATATATTATAACGTATGAAAAACAATATTTTTTTAGTTGTCTGTTTATGTGCGGCAATAGCGACGGCAAGTGCGCAACCCGACGATATGATCGTGTCGGGCAGGGTGATAGGGTCTCCCTATTTCGACAGCGGCAGTAAGTTGATCCTCTCGGGTGTCGACCGCACGCTGGGCACTTCGCGCTCGGCGGCTATGGGCGGAGCATTCACATCGCTGGGTGCCGACCTGTCCTCGATGAGCATCAATCCAGCGGGGCTGGGGATGTATCAGAGCTCCGACTTCGGGATAACCGCCGCGCTGTCGATGGATGGGATAGCCACCAAGCCCACGGCCGGATCGATCGAGTCGGACGGCAACAGGACCTCTTTCGGGCTTAATAATCTCGGCGTGGCGTGGAATGTTTACAACTCGTCGGGCAGTTTGACCGGTTTGACGGTCGGGTTTGCTTACAATCGCGCGGCTAACTTCAATTCTAGAAGTCAGGTCTTTGCTCGGGGCGAGCAGACCTCCATCGTTCAGATGTTCGCCGAGCAGATGAATATTCTCGATCTGGATTACAGTCCCGAATATCTTGATACACTCGACCCGTTCTACAATCCCGATATACGCCTCGACGAGTGGGCGGCGATCTTGGGCTATCAGACCGGTCTGGTGGGCTTTGCCGACGACGGCGGTTATGGATATTTCGAGGAGGCGACCCCTGTCGACAGCTATTTCGGGTCGATAACCAAGGGGGGCATCTACGAGTACGACTTCTCGATCGGGGCGAATATCAATAACATTCTCTACTTGGGAGCGACCCTGAGCGCGGTCGATTTGGAGTATAAGGAGGACACCTCCTATGAGGAGAACTATTATGCTTTTCCGGGCGACGAACCGATGTTCGACTATATGTGGTTCAACCAGCTGACCCACATCAAGGGCTCGGGGTTCACGGCCAAGCTGGGCGCCATCGTGCGGCCGGTGGAGGCGTTGAGGATAGGGTTGACTTACCATTTGCCCACCTATTACAGCCTTGTGAAGAGCTATTGGGGTAATATGGGCAACAGCAACCGCTCGCCGCTTGATACGGACGAACCGCTGATGGACGAGATAAATTTCCGCACTGCGCCGCGTTTGTCGGCGGGTATTTCGGGCGTTATTGCGGGTCGTGCCATTTTGGCTGCGGACTACGAGGTGGCGTGGTACAACAAGCTCGACGACAGGCTTTACGATCCCGCCCAGACGGTTCGCGGGGGGTTGGAAGTGGCGGTGACAGACGTTTTCTCGCTCAGGGCAGGGGGCTCTTATTCTTTCGATTTTTTGAAGGACGAGAAGACGGTGATGGACCATCCTGCGCCTATCGGCGGCTACTCCATCACGGGTGGGGTGGGGTTCAATCTGGGCACGAACACCTACATCGACCTGGCGTATGTTTACCACAAGCAGAAGTACAGCGATTATGACTTTTTCTACTTCGACGACCCGTACGCCCATATTTCGCAGGGTCGCGAGTTTACCCCGACCCACAATCGCCATATGATCACCCTGACGGTCGGCACACGGTTTTAAAAACAACGAGGTTCGGGGGAAAAGAAGAAGGTCGGCGTTGTTTTCGCCGACCATTTCTTTTGCGTCGCACCTTGTATATCGCGCCGCTTAGTTTTTAGTTTTCAATACTCGTCCCACGCTTTGATCTTGATGTCGTCGGGCGAGAGTTTGCAGAACGCCTCGATATAGGCACTCGCCAACCGCGCATTGGTTATCAGCGGAACATTGAAGTCGATGGCCGAGCGGCGGATGGTGTAGTCGTTGTTGAGCTCCTCGGCCGACAGGTTTTTGGGAATATTGACCACCAGATCCACCTTTCGATCTCTGATATAGTCCAGCGTGTTGGGGCTTTCGCCCGTGTCGGGCCAATTCAGCACCTGAGCTGCCACACCCTGCTCGTCGAGATATTGGGCCGTTCCGCGCGTGGCGTAGATGGCCAACCCCTTGGCCTGCAACGCTTTGGCCGCACCCAACAGTTCTACCTTCGACCGCGCATCGCCCGTCGACAGCAGCACCCCCTTCCGCGGAATGGCATAGCCGACCGAGATCATCGACTTCAGAATAGCCTCCGAATAGTCGTCGCCCAAGCATCCCACCTCGCCCGTGCTCGACATCTCGACACCCAGCACGGGGTCGGTCTTCTGCAACCGCGAGAACGAGAACTGCGGGGCCTTGATGCCCACATAATCGAGCTCGAAGGCCGATTTGTGCGGTATCTCCACCTTTTCGCCCAGCATCACCCGCGTGGCAAGCTCGATGAAGTTGACTTTAAGGACCTTCGACACGAACGGAAAACTCCGCGACGCCCGCAAGTTACACTCGATAACTTTTATATCGTTGTTCTTGGCCATCAACTGCATATTGAACGGCCCCGTGATGTTCAATCCCCGCGCGACCTCGCGGGCAATCTTTTTCACCCTCCGCATCGTTTCGACATACATCTTTTGGGGCGGAAACACCATCGTGGCGTCGCCCGAGTGCACCCCCGCATACTCCACGTGCTCGCTCATCGCGTAGATCAGAACTTCCCCATCCCTTGCGACGGCGTCTATTTCTATCTCCTTGGCGTGGGTCAGATACTCCGTCACCACCACCGGATGCTGCTTCGAGACGTTTGTAGCAAGGGTCAAAAAGTGCTCCAGCTCGTCGCGGTTGCTCACCACATTCATCGCCGCACCGCTCAGCACGTATGAGGGACGGATAAGCAGCGGGAAACCCACCTCGTCGGCAAACCGATAGATGTCATCCATCGACGAGAGCTCCTTCCACCGCGGCTGGTCGATGCCCAGCTCGTCGCACATCGACGAGAATTTGTGCCTGTCCTCGGCGCGGTCTATATCCTCGGCCCGGGTCCCGACGATAGGCACATCGTTGGCATCGAGCCTCATCGCCAGGTTGTTCGGAATCTGGCCGCCCATCGAAACCACAACCCCGCGTGGCAACTCCAGGTCGGCAATATCGAGCACCCGTTCCAACGAGAGCTCGTCGAAATACAACCTGTCCGACATATCGTAATCGGTCGACACGGTCTCAGGGTTGTAATTGATAAGTATCGACCTGTAACCGCTCTTGCGGATTGCCGCGGCGGCATTCACCGAACACCAGTCGAACTCCACCGAGCTCCCGATGCGATACGCCCCGCTGCCCAGCACCACCACCGAATTGCCGTCGTGTGCAAAATCGACGTCGTGTGCCGTCCCGTTGTAGGTCAGATAGAGATAGTTGGTCACCGCCGCATACTCTCCGGCCAGCGTGTCGATGCTCTTGACAAACGGGGTGATGTTTCGCCGCTTGCGATGCTCCCTGACGGCCGAAATGGCTCCCTCCATCGCCTCGTCCCCGGGCCTGAGCACCTCGCGCGCAATCTGAAAGTCGGAAAATCCGCGCCTCTTGGCCTCCACCAACAGCTCGTCCGGCAAATCCTCCAACCTGCCGAACCCTCCGAGCTGCGTGTCCAAAGCGATAATGTAGCGCAATCTTTCAAGGAACCACCTGTCGATCTTGGTCAGCTCCCAAATCCGCTCCACCGAATAGCCCGCCTTGAAGGCGTTGGCGATGTGGAAAATGCGCTTATCGGTGGGCTTACTCAACGCTCCGTCCAGATCGTCCACCACCAGCTCCTTATTGGCCACAAAGCCGTGCATCCCCTGGCCCATCATCCGCAGCCCCTTCTGCATACACTCTTCGAAGTTGCGCCCGATAGCCATCACCTCTCCCACACTCTTCATCGACGAGCCCAACTCGCGGCTCACCCCCTTGAACTTGCCCAGATCCCACCGCGGAAGTTTACACACCACATAGTCCAACGCCGGCTCGAAACACGCCGTGGTGACCTGTGTCACACTGTTTTTGAGCTGGTGAAGCCCATAGCCCAGCGCAACCTTGGCCGCCACGAACGCCAACGGAAAACCGGTCGCCTTGCTCGCCAAAGCACTCGAACGGCTCAGTCGGGCATTAACCTCGATGACCACATAGTCCTCACTCACCGGATCGAGCGCGTACTGCACATTACACTCGCCCACAATGCCCACGTGGCGAATGATGCGAATGGCCAGATCGCGCAGTTTCCTAACTTCGGTATTCGAAAGCGTCTGCACCGGAGCTACCACTATACTCTCGCCCGTGTGGATGCCCAGCGGGTCGAAGTTCTCCATATTGCAAACCGTGATGCAGTTGTCGAACCGGTCGCGCATCACCTCATATTCTATCTCTTTCCACCCTTTGAGCGACTTCTCGACCAAAATCTGGGGCGAATAGGTGAACGCCTTCGACGCCAAACCCTCTAACTCCTTCTCGTCGCCGGCAAAGCCGCTCCCCAGCCCGCCCAAAGTGAACGCCGGCCGGACAATGATGGGGTAACCGAGCTCTTTGGCAACCCGCTTAGCCTCTTCCACTCCCGTCACCGCCTCGCTCTTGATGGTCTTGACCCCTATCTCGGCCAGCTTTTGGTTGAAAATATCGCGGTCCTCGGTGTCGATGATGCTCTGGACCGGAGTACCCAGCACCTGCACGCCATACTTCTCCAAAACCCCGCTCTTGAACAACGCCACTCCGCAATTCAACGCCGTCTGACCTCCAAAGGCGAGCAGGATCCCGTCCGGCCGCTCACGGGCAATGACCTTTTCGACAAACTCGGGCGTCACGGGCAGGAAATAGACCCTGTCCGCAATGTTCTCCGAGGTCTGAATGGTTGCGATGTTGGGGTTGATAAGGACGGTGTAGATGCCCTCTTCTTTCAACGCCTTCAACGCCTGAGAGCCCGAATAGTCAAACTCGCCCGCCTCGCCGATCTTCAGCGCGCCTGAACCCAGGATGATAACCTTACTTATTTTGTTTTCCATAATTTTCGTGATCGCGGCCCATCTGCCGCGCTTTCTCGTTTTTCGGGCTCGTCAGAGCCCGTCAGCCGGACGCCACCCCAGGCGTCGGCTGAAATTTCGCGTCTGCTCAATTTTACCCTCGCTGGCGTCCGACGGCCTCCATAAACTCGTCGTACAACCTGTCTGCCTCGGCCGGACGCATCGAGGCCTCGGGATGGAAGCTCACCCCGCGAACAAACCCCTCCTTACAGCGAACACCCTCCACGCTTCCGTCGTTCAGGTTCTCGAACCACACGCTCCAACCCTCGGGCAAGCTCTCGCGAACCACCGCCCACCCGTGGTTCTGGGTCGTTATCATTGCGTGCGAAGTGCCGACCTCGATGACGGGTTGGTTTGTCCCCCGATGCGAATGAGCCAACTTTCCGATCGCTCCTCCGACGGCCTGAACAATCGGCAGATCACCGCCGCAAACCCCCAATACAGGCCTCCCCGAACCGACAGCTTGCCTGACATCGTCGATCAACTCTGCCGAAGCCTCGCCACAGGTTCCCGTCACCAGATAACCGTCGCAAGGGGCCGCCGTGTCGGTCGTGATCCGTGCTCCCCGCCGCTGAAAACTTTTGACAATCGAATTTTTCAACCCCTCGCCGATGTGGCAAATAGTCAGGTCGCCCTCGCCAAAAGTTGTTTCGGCCCGATCCTGCCGTTGCGGAGCGGCACAGGTTTCGCTATTACCTCCGATAATAATCCGCCCCTTCATCTCGCCGTGCTCCCGCAAATGTTTGGCGACCTCGCGCGTATCCACGCCGAAAATCGCCGGAACATTATTCTCTTTCAACCAATCGCCCAAGCTCTTTTGAGCGGCAAAATGGCTGTAAACTTCGGAATAGTCGGTCACCACCAACCCGCCGGCCTGCACAAACGGCGTCTCCAGCTCGTCAACCGCAGGCACCCCGTAATTACCTATTAATGGATAGGTCAGCACGACGACCTGCCCTCTGGTCAGCGGATCGGAGAGCAGTTCGGGGTATCCCACCATAGCGGTATTAAAAACGACTTCCCCTTCGGCCGAGATTTCGGCACCGAAAGAGAAGCCCGCAAAAGTAGTCCCATCCTCCAACTTGAGAACGGCAGATTTTCTATCAAACATAAGGCAAAAAGGGTTGAAAGTGGTGGAGAATACGAGAGTCGAACTCGTGACCTCTTGCATGCCATGCAAGCGCTCTAACCAACTGAGCTAATCCCCCCTCGGACCCCCTCGGGTTTTCCGGTTGCAAAATTACGAAAAAAATCGAAAAAATTACAATAAATTTTTCAAATAAGTTGCCGTTACCGCCACCAACCCCGCGGTTTCGGTGCGCAGACGGCTCGGGCCCAGGCTCACCGATCGAAATCCGTTCGCTTCGGCCAGCGCAACCTCCTGTTCCGTGAAATCGCCCTCCGGACCTATCAATATAAGAGTATCCCGTTTCGGCAACAAGGCGTCGGAGATGTTCTCCCGCTTCGTCTCGCGGCAATGGGCGATAAGTTTCACTCCATCGAACGGCCTTGCAACCAGCTCGGTGAACGGCGTAACCTCCTGCAGCTCAGGCACGTAGGCTTTCAGTGATTGCTTCACCGCGCCGACCATCACCCGCCGTGCCCGCTCGGGCTTAAAGAAAACACGTCGCTCCGAGTTTGCGCACTCGATGGGAACGACGCAATCCATCCCTATCTCCGTCGCCTTTTCGAGCAGCCACTCTGTCCGGTCGCTGTTTTTGGTCGGCGCAATCCCCAAAGTGAGCCGACAGGGCCGCTTATCCCACTCCGAAAATGTCTCCACGACACGCACCACGCAAGCCTTCGGATCGGCCGTAACTATTTGACACTCAAACAGATTGCCCCTCCCATCGGTCACGTGCAACCCGTCGCCCGCCCCGAGCCGCAAAACCCTGACGGCGTGTGCGCTCTCCTCGGCCGGAAGAGTAAAAACAGACGGTGCGGCGTCATCGAATAAAAATAATTTCATAACTTTGCAAAAATACACTATTTCGATGAAACATTTTCTAACCCTTGCAATTATGTGTGCACTTGTGTCGTGTGGCGGCGCGAAAAGCGGCGACAACCCATTTTTTACCCAATGGGAGGGGCAGTTCGAGCTCCCACCGTTCGACGAGATCCACCCCGGGCACTTCGAACCTGCGTTCAAAGAGGGAATGCGCCGACAGCGAGCCGAGATCGACTCCATTGCCGGCTCTATCGAAATTCCCACTTTCGACAACACAATTCTGGCCTACGACCGCTCGGGCGCAATGCTGAGCAGGGTGGCGCGTGTGTTCGGAACCCTGACAAGCGCCGACACCACGCCCGAATTGGAGAAGATAAAGACCGCCCTGTCGCCCCTGCAATCGGCTCACAGCGATGCCATAGCTCTGGACGAAAGGCTGTTTCGCCGCATCAAGGCCGTTTACGACTCCCGTTTCAATGCGGGACTGAACGAAGCGCAGATTCGTCTCACCGAGCGGGTGTACGACCGTTTCAGGCGGAACGGTGCGCTGCTCGACGGGGCGCAAAAAGAGGAGTTGCGCAAGATCAACGAAGAGCTGGCGATGGCCTCGATCCGCTTCGAGAGCAACAATCGCGAGGCGTTGAACGGCTATGTGATGACGGTTCACCGGCGCGAGGAGGTCGATATGCCCCAGGGTGTGGTGAGCCGTGCCGTCGAACGTGCCCGCGAGTTAGGGAAGCCCGACAGTATGGCCTTCACGCTGTCGAAGCCCAGCTGGATACCTTTTCTTACCTATAATAAGGATCCCGAGTTGCGCAAGCGGCTGTACGATGCCTATCTCAACCAATGCGCGGCTGGGACGCAGTGGGACAACTCGGGGGTGATAAACGACATTATCCGCTTGCGCACGGCGAAGGCTAAGTTGTTGGGTTTCGAAACTTTTGCCCACTTTGTGCTCGACGAACGGATGGCGGGAACGCCAGAGCGGGTCTATGAGTTTTTGGACGAGATTTGGGAACCCGCGCTGTATAGAGTTCGCAAGGAGCGCGACGCACTGCGCAACCTCAAACGCCGCGAGATAGGAGACGGTTTTGCCGCGATGGATGCCTTCGATTGGTGGTTCTACGCCGAAAAGTTGCGCAAGGAGCGTTACCACCTCGACGAAGAGCAGACGCGTCCCTATTTCGCGTTGGAGAATGTTCGGACGGGGATTTTCACGCTGTGCAACACCCTTTACGGCATCTCGTTCCGCCCTATAGCCGATGCGCCGGTGTACAACAAGGACGTTGTGGTTTACGAGGTGCTGGATGCCGACAATTCTCATTTGGGCGTGGTGTATATGGACTTTTTCCCGCGTGCGGGCAAGGGTTCGGGGGCGTGGTGCTCGTCGCTGCGGAGCCAGGGGTACACTCCCGAGGGCGAGAAGATCCACCCCATAACCACCATCACGTGTAATTTCACCGAGCCGGTGGGCGACACTCCCTCGTTGTTGACGCTGGACGAGACCGAAACCTTTTTCCACGAGTTCGGCCACGCCATCCACAACCTTTTTGCCGATGTGCCTTATGAAGGGTTGTTGGGCACCGAGCGCGACTTTGTGGAGCTGCCCAGCCAGATTATGGAGAATTGGGCCTTTGCACCGCAGATGCTCGACCGCTATGCCATTCATTATCAGACGGGTGAAAAGATTCCGGACGAACTTGTGCGCCGCATTGTCGAGAGCTCGCAGTTCAATCAGGGCTTTATGACGGCCGAGCTGTTGGCCGCGTCGTTGAGCGATATGGATGTCCACACCCAGGCGGTGCCGCCGTTCGATGTGGCGGAGTTCGAGCGGGTGGCACTTCGCGAGAAGCGGCGGTTGATCCCAGAGGTGGAGCCGCGCTATCGTTATCCCTATTTCAGCCACATTTTCGACGGAGGTTATGCGGCCGGATATTACAGTTATATTTGGGCGGAGGTGCTGGATAAGGACGCTTTCGAGGCGTTTGTCGAGAGCGGCGACATATTCAGTCGCACCGTGGCTAACGATTTTCGGTATAAGGTTTTGGCTCCGCGGGGGTTGAGGAACGGGATGGAGCTGTTTTTGGATTTTCGGGGTGCCGAACCTTCGCGCGAACCTTTGCTGCGGGGTAGGGGATTGCTGGCGGATTCGGTGCGGAGCGCGGTTAAGACTGAGCGTGAGGGGCTTGTTCCGGCTCCGCCCGACTCGGTTCTGCGCGCCATCCTCAATGAACCCAGATGACAAAAAGCCCTCTTCGGAGGGCTTTTTTTAGCGATTAGTGATTAGTGATTAGCGATTAGCGATTAGCGATTAACTTGTTCCGCGTAGCTTGTGTCGCGTTAGCTGGGTGTCGCGTAGCCTGCTAATCGCTAATCGCTAATCGTTGTTGTGTTGTTTGGTCCATTGCTCTTTACGCAGGGCGAATGCACCGGACGGAGAAACGATTGGTCTTACTGTAATTGTAATCCGGGTGGACGGTCGTGCTGTGGAAGTACAGGGTGTAGGCGCTGGAGGTACTGGATGGGTGCTGCGTAGCAGACCAATAACGACCGCGCGTGCTCTGACTGGAGCCGCCATTGTAGCCTGAAGCTGAGAAGAAGATTCCGGCACAGCCGGAAATGAAAAATGAAAAGATGAAAAAATGAAAAATGTGCCACCGCGTTAGCCTGTTCCGCGTAGCCCCTTTCTTCACTCTTCATTTTTCATTCTTCATTAAAAAAAGCCCTCCGAAGAGGGCTTTTTGTTTAGCGGATGACTTCGCGGTGGCGTTGTCCGTTCTCCAGCGTCTTAACGATCTCGACCTCGCCGCCCTTCTTGGTTATGTCTTTAAGAAAGCGACGGCGACCACCCTCGTGGTTCTTATAGAAATCGCGCTTGTGCTCGTCGCGAATCTTCATCACCTCACGTTCGCCACGATCCGTCACGGCCCGCCAAACCTCCTTGTTGTCCGTCACGCGGATCTTCCAATCGCGATCCTCATCCACCATCTTGTACTTCATCTCCTCCACCAGCCCGTTGTTGTAAACGTTGCGGACCGTCACGTCATAGGTGTTGTCCGGAGCCTTCTCCTCGGAGATTATCTCCACTTCGCGAATCCCGCCCCGTTCCGTCACGTGGGGACGATGGACGGTGCGCAAGTCGCGGGCGGTTTCACGCTCGGCCAGCCGTTCTTCGCGCCGCTCCTCCCTCCGATCCGCATCGAACGTCGAACGGGTGTAGGCTTCGGCCTCTTTAACGGCTTTGGCGGGGGTCTCGGTAAACTCTATGGCGCGCACGAACGCGTCATAGTCGTCGTTCATAATTTGCTCGGTGTAGAGCTTCGCCGCCGCGCCAGGAGTGGCCTTGGCGCGCGGATTGCACGAGTGAAGAGACGCCAACGCGCCCAGACACAGTGCCAGGTAAACAATCTTTTTCATAATGTCGGTTTTTTTGTTTGACAAGAAGAAATTTCACAAAGCGTGCCAAAGAAAAAAACAGATAATTGTTGCACGTTTCAAAAAAAGGTTTTAACTTTGGAACGCGTTTTATCGTGCGCCAACTTGAATGATGAAAATTTCTAAACAAATAATATTCTAAAACTATTAATCTTTATGGACAGGAGAGATTTTCTCAGGAAAAGTGCGTATGGAGTGGCCGGGGCTATTGTGGGAGGAGGAATGCTGGCTTCGCTGGTGAGTTGTGAGCCGGGCGGAAAGAGGATCGGATTGCAGTTGTGGTCGCTCAGAGAGGCTATGTACAACGACGTGGAGGGGACGCTGAAGCTGATTTCGGAGATGGGATACAAGGAGCTGGAAACGGCCAACTATGACAACGGAACGGTGTATGGAATGAGCGTGGCCGATTTTAAGGCTTTGGTCGAAAAGTACGGGATGAAAGTTACCAGCACCCACACAGGTCAGGGTTGGGATGCCGCCCGCGAGGCCGAGATTATGGCTTGGTGGGATAAGGCGATTGCTGACCACAAGGCGCTGGGGTGCAAGTGGATCGTGGTTCCCTCGATCTTCCCGCCCGACACCGAACAGGGGGCCAAGGACCTGTGCGAGTATTTCAATCGCGTGGCCGCCAAGGTGAAGGCTGCGGGAATGGGCTTCGGTTATCACAATCATAACTTTGAGTTTACCAGCAAGATAGGGGATATTTCGTTGTACGACTATATGTTGGCCAATACATCCAAGGATGTGATGTTCGAGATGGATGTTTATTGGGTGAAGGAGGGCGGTCAGGATCCGGTGGACTATCTCACCCGCCACGCAGGTCGGTTCCCGGTGTTGCATATCAAGGACGACAGCATCATCGGAGATAGCGGGAAGATAGATTTCAAGTCTATTTTCGAAGCGGCGTACAAGCAGGGTATGAAGAACTTCTATGTGGAGGTCGAGAAGTATCCGTTGCCTGCCGAGATATGTGTGGAGAAGTCGTTTGACTTCCTGAACGGGGCGGATTTTGTGAAGTAAAATTGTTATTAACCTAAAAATACTTAAAGAAATGGCAACTAAAATGACGAGGAGGGGGTTTTTGAAGGCGACGGCTGCGGGTGCTGCGGGTGTGACCATTTTGCCGGGCGATGTGCTGGGTAGCGTGGTTGGCAAGAAGGCTCCGAGCGACAAGGTTAACGTAGCCGGTGTGGGTATCGGTGGACGCGGCAGTCAGGTGCTGCGCTCTTTCGGCGAAGGGGCGAATATCGTGGCGTTGTGTGATGTGGACTGGAAATATTCGCAGGGCACGTTCAATCGCTATCCGACCGCAAAGAAGTTCTGGGATTATCGCGAGATGTTGGATAAGATGTCGAAGGACATCGACGCCGTGATGTGTGCGACGGCCGACCATACTCACGCGTTGGTGGCTTCAGACGCTATGACGTTGGGCAAGGCTGTTTATTGCGAAAAGCCGTTGACCCACTCGGTTTATGAGTCTCGTCTTCTCACCAAGTTGGCTGCCGAGAAGAATGTTGCGACCCAGATGGGTAACCAAGGGTCGTCGGGTGATGGTGTTGCAACTGTGTGCGACTGGATTTGGAATGGGGAGATCGGCGAGGTGACGCGTGTGGATGCGTTTACCGACCGTCCCATTTGGCCGCAAGGCTTGATGGTTCCTTCGACCGTGGATGCTATTCCCGATACGTTTAACTGGGATTTGTTTACCGGTCCGGCGAAGATGAAGCCGTTTAACCACATTTACACTCCGTGGAATTGGCGCGGTTGGTGGGATTACGGTACCGGCGCATTGGGTGATATGGCTTGCCATATTTTGCATCCGGTGTTTAAGGGCTTGAATTTGGGTTACCCGACTAAGGTGCAGGGTAGTTCTACGGCGTTGTTGACCGAGTGTGCTCCGCAGGCTCAGATGGTGAAGTTGCAGTTCCCGGCGAGGGCTAATATGGATAAGGTGAATATGCCTGCCGTTGAGGTTACTTGGTACGATGGCGGTTTGACTCCTCCGCGTCCGGAAGGAATGCCGCAGGGCAAGAGCCTGAATGATAATGGCGGTGGTGCTATTTTCTACGGGACTAAGGATGTGTTGATTTGCGGTTGCTATGGTCGCGAGCCGTGGTTGCTGAGCGGTCGTGTGCCTAATGCGCCGAAGGTTGCGCGCAGGGTTGAAGGTGGTGACGGTGGTCACGGAACCGACTTCCTCAGGGCGGTGAAAGAGAGTCCGAAGAACAGGGTTAAGACCAATTCCGATTTTTCGGAAGCAGGGCCGTTCAACGAGATGGTTGTGATGGGCGTGTTGGCTGTGAGGTTGCAGAGTCTTAATAAGATCCTCGAATGGGATGGGCCGAATATGAAGTTCACCAATATCGGTCCGGATGAACAATTGAGGATTATGATTAAGGACGGGTTTACGATCGAAGACGGTCATCCGAGCTTCGACAAGACCTACACCGATCCGATGAACGCCCAGGCGTTTGCCAATGAGCTGATTAAGCACAATTATCGCGAAGGTTGGAAGTTGGTCGATATGCCTAAGTAAAAAACCGAGTACATACCCCCGAGCTTACTTCGCCAGAGGTTGGTTCGGGGGATGTGCTTTTTGTACCGAAATTTTATCTAATCAATTAATTAATAACTTTATGAAAGCAAAATTTATCTTTATGGGATTGGCTGTGGCTGCGTTGTTGTCGTCGTGCTGGGGCAATGGTGCTAAGAAGGATGTTGAGGCGGCCGAGGAGGCTGTTGTGGCTGATGCGGCTAATGTTGTGTCGATTTTCAACGGCACCGATTTTACGGGTTGGAAGGGCTATAATCGTTCTGACATTCCTGCTAAGTGGATTGTGGAGGATGGGTGCATTAAGTTCAATGGCTCGGGCGAGGGCGAGGGTCAGAGAAGAGACGGTGGGGATATTATTTATGCTACTCCGTTTAAGAACTTTAAGTTTACTTTCGATTGGAAGATTTCGGAGGGTGGTAATTCGGGTGTTTTCTTTTATGGTAAGGAGATCGAGGGCCAGCCTATTTACATTTCGGCTCCGGAGTATCAGGTGTTGGACAATGAGCGTCATCCGGATGCGAAGTTGGGCGTAGACGGTAATCGCCAGAGTGCTTCGTTGTATGATATGTTGCCTGCTAAGCCTCAGAACGCTAAGCCTGCGGGTGAGTGGAATACGGGAGCGATTATGGTTTATCAGGGCACGGTTGTTCATTATCAGAACGGTGAGGCTGTTGTTGAGTACCATTTGTGGACTCCGGAGTGGACTGCTTTGATCGAGAATAGCAAGTTCCAGACTGGGAATCCTTATTGGGCGGATTCGGCTAATTTGCTTATCAATTTGGGCAAGGATGCCGAGGGTAATTTGGTTGGTGGTTATATTGGGTTGCAGGATCACGGGAATGATGTTTGGTTCCGCAATTTGAAGGTTGAGATTTTGGACTGATCCCCTTATTGGGTGTTTTTGTTTCAATGGTCGGCGTTTTTCGCCGGCCATTTTTTTTCGGCCTCGCAGAGGCCGTCAAAATGAAAAGATGAAAAGATGAAAAGATGAAAAGATGAAAAAAGCCTCGCGTTGCGTAGCTTGGGCGTCGCGTTAGCCTGTCCCGCGTAGCTTGGGCGTCGCGTAGCCTAACTCTTAACTCTTAGTTCTTAACTCTTAACTTGTCCCGCGTAGCTCGGGCGTCGCGTAGCCTTTAACTCTTAACTCGCGTCGCGTAGC
>QMCD01000038.1_pt1 | contig 119454 bp, 105 predicted proteins | sample 1821841 | NCBI WGS metagenome assembly QMCD01 (sample SAMN01991225, study PRJNA193472) | Termite gut metagenome, whole genome shotgun sequencing project. | isolation source: worker | host: Macrotermes natalensis
GAATCGTCGAAAGCCCATTGCTTGAGCGGGATATATCTGCAGATCAGATTTAATAACCAGCAATTCATTTGATAAAGGTATTGAATGATGCCTAGTAAATAAAGTATAATGTCCATGAGCAATGTCTCCTTGTGTATGAGATTGGTTTGGCGATTGACATTATACAGAAAAGGGAGGACATTGCTCGTTTTTTTTCGGACTCCCACAAAATCAAGGTTTATACAGGATTTTAGTATAAAAATATAGGTAGTTTTTGACACTACCCATGGTTATGATGAGGTGGGGAAAATGAGTCTCGCGGCAATTCAAAAACTAAATGCCGCAGATATTCGCTGTACAGTTCTTACTAAGGGACTGCAGCCAATTGAGTTGGTTGAGCAATCCGATCAGAATGAATACGGCATCACATTGATTACACCAAATTTAATACAGCAAAACTTATCGGAGATTCTGGAAGCGGTGTCATTTACCAATCGGATTATATTCGGTAGGACAAACTACAACAAGGAGATATCGGCATACTCAAAGCACAGGGCATTTTATAACGAGCAAGCAGATGTTGTGATCCAATTTTGTAATGAGAGAGACATTGACTACCACATCAAGAATGGCACGATGACATAATCAGGATGCCTAATGGCAGAAAAATAAAAAATGGAGATTTGACACATGAAATTAGGAATCGTAGGTTTACCTAATGTAGGGAAGAGCACTTTGTTTAATTCACTAACGAAAGCGGGGGCGGAAGCGGCGAACTATCCGTTTTGTACGATTGACCCCAATGTGGGGGTGGTGGCGGTGCCGGATGAGAGGCTGAAGCTGCTGGGCGATATGTATCAGTCGAAGAAGGTTACGCCGGCTGTGGTTGAATTCGTGGATATTGCGGGACTGGTGAAGGGGGCATCGCAGGGTGAAGGGCTGGGGAATCAGTTTCTGAGCCATATCCGGGAAGTGGATGCAATTGTCCATGTAGTGCGTTGTTTTGAAGATGATAATGTGATTCATGTGGACGGGGAAGTGAACCCGTTACGCGATATTGAGACCATTGACCTGGAGCTTATCTTTTCTGATCTGGAGATCTTGGAGCGGCGGATTGCCAAGACCGGCAAGGCGGCCCGGATGGATAAAACGCTGACGAAGGAAGCGGCTTTATTGGAGGAGCTTAAGAAGCAGCTGGAGAACGGGAAGCGGGCCGGCAGTTACGAGACGGAAGATGCCGAGGAAGAGGCGTTGCTGGCATCCTTTAATCTGCTCAGCGGGAAGCCGGTAATCTATGCGGCCAATGTTGCGGAAGACGAGCTGGCGGATGACGGGGCGGGCAATGCCGGCGTGGCGGCGGTCCGGTCGTATGCTGCCGAACAGGGCAGTGAGGTATTTGTCGTATGCGCGAAGATCGAGCAGGAGATTGCCGAGCTGGATGAGGACGAGAAAAGCATGTTTCTGGAAGAGCTGGGGCTGTCTCAGTCCGGCCTGGAGAAGCTGATTACGTCCAGCTATCATTTGCTGGGGCTGCATAGTTTTCTGACCGCCGGAGAAGATGAGACCAGAGCCTGGACGGTCAAGCTGGGAACCAAGGCACCGCAGGCGGCAGGGAAGATCCATAGTGATTTTGAACGCGGCTTTATCCGGGCGGAAGTGGTGAATTATCAGGACTTGCTGGAGCAGGGGTCGTTGGCAGCCGCGAAGGAGAAGGGGCTGGTCGGGCTGGAAGGCAAGGAGTATGTGGTGAAGGACGGAGATGTGATATTGTTCCGGTTTAATGTTTGAGGTGTTGCCATTTGATGCCAATACTGTTATTCTAATAGCAATGGTGCATGAATCATAATATATAATGTTGTTAAACAAAGAGATGTTAAGAGGTATATAGTAGATCTATATGGTGAACCAATATGGATACGGGGTAACGGCAATGAAATATGCAGAAAATATCAAGGATATCAGCAATGCTTTTAAACAAGGACCATTAGATGAAAAGGATATGGATGAATTTTATTATCCCAGCACCATGGAATTTCGCACCGGCGATAAATACAGTTCCTTGATCCGGGTTATCTATGAAGCTTGTCAGCTGCCTTCTGAAAGGAATGTCTTAGAGTATAATGGCAGTCGTTGGCATGACGTCCACCCGCTGGTGGCAGAGTTTTTAGTTGATCAGGAACTGGTATGACATGAATGGTCAAAATGTAGATTCTTATCGCAGTTTAGGATGGATATTGAATGATTCCGACGACGGTCTGTTTTTTTTGATTGCTTCAGAACGGATGCAGCGGGAGATCATAGTGCATTATGAAACATCCAATGTGGCGGTCTACGACTATAAGAAAAATCCCGGTTCCTATGCCGGCAATCATCTGGAGGAGTGGATTAACGGACAAGCCGATGCCGATGCTTATTTTATTGTTAATTTCCAGCTTGCCATACAGAACGATGAGGATATCAAAAGGTTAAATTTCAGCAGGGATATTCTTTCCAGATTAGATAAGAATATTGTTTTTTTTATGACACAAAATACGGACAATAAGCTGGCTAAAGGAGCTTATGATTTTTATTCTTATATAAAATTCCGGATTTTCTTTGAAGATGAGTTTGTTGATGCATTTGCGAGTCAGCAATATGATATAATAAATGATTTTCACATTATCAACACAGATTTGTCGGCAACAAAAAATGAAAGTATTTATGTTAACAGCAACCAAGACGATATTGATTTTAATCAGCCTAAAGAATTACTGCTTTCTATGGCGATTTCATTTGTGAACAAGTCACAGCAATATCAAAATGATTTTCAGTACAATGACGCATTATCAGTCCTGTTCAAAGCGCTGGATATCCGTAAGAAGCTGTTGGGAGCAAAACATCCGGATACAGCTGCCGTATATCATAAGATTTCACTTATATACTAACTTCTTTATAAATTCAAGGAAGCATTGGAGTATTACAGCAAAGCCTTGCTGATCAGGAGAAAAGTACTAGGGGAAGAACACCCGGATACGGCGGCGATCTATAATGACATTGCGATGGTATATTATTCTCAGGGTGAGTATGAAAAGTCCTTGGAGTATTATAGCAAAGCCTTACAGATCATGGAAAAAGTACTGGGAGAAGAACACCCAGGCACGGCAACTACCTATAATAACATAGCGATGGTGTATGACGCTCAGGACGAGTATGAAAAGTCCTTAGAGTATTATAGCAAGGCATTGCAGATCAGGGAAAAAGTACTGGGAGAAGAACACCCAAGTACGGCAGCTACCTATAATAACATAGCGAACATGCATTATTCTCAGGACGAGTATGAAAAGTCCTTGGAGTATCATAGCAAAGCCTTGCAGATCAGGGAAAAAGTACTGGGGAAAGAACATGATGAAACGGCAAGTACCTATAATAACATGGCCATAGTGTATGGAAAACAGGGCGATTATGAAAAGTCTCTGGAGTATAACTTCAAAGCCTTGCAGATCAAGGAAAAAGTACTGGGTAAAGAACACCCTAAAACGGCGAGAACTTACCATAATATAGCAATTTTGTACGAAATTCAGGGAGAACTTGACAAGTCCCTGGAGTATTATAAAAAAGCATTAACAATTTATAAATTTAGATTAGGTGAGCATCACCCCAAAACAATAAGTCTTTATAACATCATAAAGAAACTACAAGATAATAACGATTCGGAGAGAATATGAACAACAAAAAAAAACTGATCCGGTCAGCACTGACAAAATTCATTCTAGGCATCGGCATCTTAGGGCTGTTCCTTTTCCTTAGTGCCGGCGATATTCATTATTGGAACGCATGGCTGTTTCTGATAGCGTTTGCCCTATGTATTTTCTCATTTGGTGCCACCCTTTTTGCCAAAGATAAAGAACTCTTACAAAAACGGCTGAACTCCAAAGAAAAGGAAAAAGAGCAGGATGTCTATACTTTTGCGACCGGCTTATCTTTTCTGGGAGTATTTGGTGTCGGCGGGCTGGATTACCGTTTTGGCTGGTCTGTTGTGCCGGTTGGGGCTGTCGTAACCGCCTTAACAGTCATGCTGGCTGGCTTCGGTCTTTTCGTCCTGACGCTGATGCAAAACCGTTTTGCATCAAGAATCATTGAGATTCAAGACCAGCAAAGAGTAATTGACACCGGTGTATATTCTGTGGTTCGGCATCCCATGTATACTGCGGCGCTGACGATGTTTTTTGCATCCCCGATTGTCCTTGGCTCATACTATGCCATGATTCCTATGATTGTGTTCCTCATCGGTATTATATTTCGGATCAGAAATGAAGAGAAAGTTCTTCTTACAGGTCTGGATGGTTATTCGGACTATATGCAGAAAGTGAGATGTCGTATTATACCTTTTATTTGGTAATATTAATTTAATAATGAGGGACAGTAAGTTAACGCAGACAGCAAACAAAAAAGACTGTACAATGATAAAGTACAAGGTGGGGAATAATGACCAAAATAGAACTTAACTGCAATACCGCTGAAGCAGCACTGGCAGAGGCGGCAGAAACCAATCCGGGAGCCTGGATAGAGCATTGCCGCTATGTGGCCATGGCTTGCAAAAACATCGCCGCACGCTGCCGAGCCCTGTCGGCCGAAGATGCATACATCTATGGGATATTGCACGACATCGGGCGTCATGCCGGCGTGTATCAGAACCGGCATTTGATCGAAGGCTATCATTACTGCATGGAGAGAGGCTGGGAAAAAGTTGCTCAGATATGTATTTCCCACGCCTATATGAGCCAAGATATCAAAGCTATCCCCGGCGACTTTGATATGAGTGCAGCCGATTACCAGCTCATGGATCAGCTGCTCACAAATATGGTATATGATGATTATGACCGGCTTGTACAGTTATGCGACGCGCTGGCGCTGCCGTCCGGCTTCTGTCTTTTGGAAAAACGTTTCGTGGATGTGACGATCCGTTATGGCATGCATCCCTCTACGATAGACCGCTGGGTGAAAATTTATGAGATAAAGAATCACTTTGAGGAGGAAATCGGATGCTCCATTTATGATTTGCTGCCGGGGGTGATAGAGAATAGCTTCCGTTAAATGACAAGCTATATTTAGCGGGATGATCATCGAGAACCACAACATATAGCGTGATTAAGAAAAACACATTTTGCGAACATATGCAAGGTGTGTTTTTTTGAAATTAAATCTGATTTTGCTTGCAAAATGCTCAAAAATAATATAAAATCAATGTAAAAGTGGTTAAAAGTGGAGTGAAGTGGTGGGAAGTGGTTTTGATACTGCCAATTCATAAAACCGGTGGCAGGCCATTTTAACAACATAAGATAAATGTGATACAAACCATTCTATGAACGAATGCACTAATGCAATGAAACGGAGCACGAATGCACGAATGCAACGAATACCACAAAGCTGATGAACGAATACCACAAAGCTAATGAAAGACAAGATTCATACAACAAAGTACAGAGTGACCCCGGCCGGGGCTTGGTTTAATAAATGAAGGACACGGTGTGCATACATGTTTAAGGGTGAGTACAGCCATACGGTTGATATCAAAGGAAGACTCATCATCCCATCCAAATTCCGAGAAAGCCTGGGAGAAGAATTCGTGATAACGAAAGGTCTGGATGGCTGCTTATGTATGTATGAAAATACCGAGTGGCAGAAATTTGAAGAAAAGCTGAAGGGCTTGCCGATCACCAATAAAGATGCCAGAAAATTCACCCGTTTCTTCCTGGCTGGCGCCGCCGACATGGAGGCAGACAAGCAGGGCCGGATCCTGATCCCCAACGTCTTACGGGAATTTGCCGGAATCGAAAAGGACGTCGTGCTGATCGGTGTTTCCAACCGGATCGAGGTCTGGAGCAAGGAAAGGTATGAAGGCGCGGCTGAATACGATGACGTGGAAGAAATCGCGGAACACATGTCGGCATTGGGTCTAGGCATCTAATGATTAAATACAAGGAAAAATACTTCAGAAAATACAGAAAATAAAGTTAATAATAATCTAAGATTAGGATTATTTTGCGATGCAGTCGCATAGAATACGCCATATAGGAGCATAAATGGAATTTTCACATACATCGGTTTTATTGGCAGAGACAATTGAAGGACTAAAGATAAAGCCGGACGGAATCTATGTGGATGGAACCCTGGGCGGAGGCGGACATGCTTACCATATCGCTTCTCAGCTGTCGAAGCGCGGCCGCCTGATCGGAATCGACCGGGACCATGCCGCGATCTCGGCGGCAGGCAAACGCCTTCAGGAATTTGCCGGGCAAGTCACGATCCTCCATGGCAACTATGGCAACAGCCAGCACCTGCTTCAGGAACTGGGAATCGACCGCATCGACGGCATGGTGCTGGACTTGGGTGTTTCCTCTCACCAGTTGGATGATCCGGAACGGGGATTTTCCTACAAAAACGACACCAAGCTGGACATGCGGATGGATACCGGCCAGAGCTTCGGGGCCAGCGACATCATCAACCGCTATAACGAAGCCGATCTCTTCCGTATTATCAGGGACTACGGCGAAGAAAGATTTGCCAAAAACATCGCGAAACACCTCGTCAAAGCAAGAGAAAAGGCCCCCATCGAGACAACAGGCCAGTTAAACGACATAATAAGAAATGCGATCCCGGCAAAAATGCGGGCGGAAGGCGGACATCCTTCCAAGAGAACCTTCCAGGCCATCCGAATCGAATGCAACAGAGAGTTGGAAGTCCTGAAGGAATCACTGGAAGAACTGATCCTGCTTCTGAATCCTGGAGGAAGGCTCTGCATCATCACCTTCCACTCCCTGGAGGACAGGATTGTCAAAACCGTATTTCGTAAAAGTGAGAATCCCTGTACCTGCCCCCCCAGCTTTCCCCTATGCATCTGCGGTAAAGAAAGCCTCGGAAAAGCAGTGACCAACAAGCCGATTCTCCCCACCAAAGCAGAATGTGAAGACAATAAACGCTCCAAAAGCGCCAAACTCCGCATCTTCGAAAGAACCAGTATCATCGGAACGATTTGATGCAACTATAAACAAGCACTGGCCGAATGGCCATCACATTTAGGAAAGCTCTGCTTAAAAGTGCTGCTTTAAAAAAGTGCTGCTTTAAAAAAGTGCTGCTTTCAGAAAAGGAATTTATCATGGCAACTCAAGGAAGAGGACAAGCATACAGCCGCAGCCGATACGGCCAGGTACATGGCAATACCGTCAGAAAACAGCAGTCAGTACCTGTCAGACATCCGGCCAGGATCGAAGCGGTCCCGCCGCTCCGTCTTAGCAATACGACCAGAAAAAACCGGGATAAAGCCCGCTATATGAACATGGGTTATGTGTTTTTCCTGGCGCTGGCCCTGATGATATCCGGAGCCATCCTTTCGGTATACCTTGGCTTGCAGGCAGATGTTACCAACAGTATCAAAAATATTGCCAGACTGGAAAAGGAACTGTACAGCCTACAGATGGATAATGACGAAGAATACAGCCGGATTACCAACAGCATCGATTTAGAAGAAATCAAACGCATCGCCATTCAGGAACTGGGTATGGGTTATGCCCAGGAAGGACAGATTATAGATTTTACAGGCAGCAAAAACGACTATGTCAGACAGGTGACGGATCTGCCCGAATAAAAAGGGATAAGCCCGAGTTACAAAATCTTAAAGCGGAAAGGGTATTATGTGAGCAGGCAGATTGTGAAAAACAAAAGAAGTAAAACAAACCGGTTCGCCACATGGATGCAAAAAAAGCTGTTAGTGACCTTCTTTTTGGTCTTTTTAGCTTTTATCGGCCTATCCTATCAATTGATCCGGATCACTCAGGGAAGCGGCGAACAGTACAAAAAACAGGTATTGTCACAACAGCGCTATGACAGCATGGTAATACCGTACAAGCGGGGCGAGATCCTGGATTCCCGGGGCACCGTCCTTGCCGTCAGTGAAAAAGTATATAACGTAATATTGGATGCCAAGGCGCTGCTGGAGAAGGAAGAATACCTGGAACCGACTCTGGAAGCGCTGCGGGTTCAGTTCGGCTTTGATATAGCCGCCATCAGAACTTATTTGCAGGAGAATCCGTCCTCTCAGTATTACGTCCTTGCCCGACGCCTTTCCTATGAAGAAATTGCCGGCTTTGCCGACCTGCAGGCCGACGAGGAAAACAATGATAACCTCCAGGGCATCTGGTTTGAGGAAGAGTACAAAAGATATTATCCCAACGGTGCTCTTGCCAGCGACGTCATCGGCTTCACCACCAGCGACAATAACGGCCTGTACGGCCTGGAAAGATACTATAACGACGTCCTTGCCGGCGTGGCCGGGCGGGAATACGGTTATCTGAACGAAGATGCCGAGCTGGAACGGACGACGATAGCGGCGGTGGACGGAAGCAATATCGTCACCACGATCGATGCCAACATTCAAGGCATCGTGGAAAAACACCTCCTGGAATTCAACGAGGAATATCAGAACAATTACCGTCAGGGCAACGGCGCCCACAATGTCGGCTGCGTTATTATGGAGGTCAATACCGGCGAGATTCTTGCCATGGGCAGCTATCCCAATTACGACCTGAATGATATTCGGAATCCGGAAGCTTTGATCGGTATGCCGATGGTAGACATCCAAGGACGGTTCATCGACACCGAGGGAAATACCGTACCGTCGGCTTCCTATGCCACCTATATAAACGAAGAAAACCTGGCCGCCATGGACGAAACCACCTTAGCCAATCATTATAACTCGCTGTGGAAGAATTTCTGCATCAGCGATACCTATGAGCCGGGCTCCGTCGTCAAGCCTTTTACCGTCGCCACCGGCTTGGAAAGCGGCCGCATTACCGGCAATGAACAGTATGAATGCCTGGGTTATCTGGATGTCGGCGATTATAAGATCCGCTGCCACAACACCAGAGGCGACGGCGTCCTGACCGTTCAGCAGGGCGTGGAACGTTCCTGCAACGTCTGCATGATGTATGTTGCCGCGGCTATCGGCAGGGACATCTTCGTAGACTTCCAGCAGATTTTCAACTTCGGCCTGAAAACCAATATCGACCTCGAAGGCGAAGCCCGGACGGTCGGCTTAGTATACGACAAAGACAATATGCGTTCTGTCGAGCTGGCGACCTGCAGCTTCGGTCAGGGCTTCAACGTCACCATGATCCAGGTGATCACCGGTTTCTGTTCCATGATCAACGGCGGCAATTACTATGAGCCGCATGTCGTGGGAAAAATAACCAGCCCGACCGGTGCCACCATCCAGAACATCGAGCCCAGACTGCTGAAACAGACCGTTTCTCCGCAGACCTCGGCCACCATCCTGGAATATTGCAACCTCACCGTATCCGGAGCCGATGGCACCGGTAAGACCGCCCGCCCGGCAGGCTATATGATCGGCGGCAAGACCGGCACAGCGGAAACCGTGCCGCGTGACAAAGAAAACTATGTGGTATCCTTTATGGGCTATGCCCCGGCAGACGATCCCCAGATTGCAATCTACGTGGTCGTAGACCGGCCCAATGCCAAGTATCAGGACGACGCCAAATTTGCCACCCTCATCGTCCGCGGCATCCTGACGGAAGTCCTACCTTACCTCAAGATCTATATGACCGAAGAACTTACCGACGAAGAAAGAGCGGAACTGGAAGCCCTGCAGCTGGAAATCCTGACTCCGGTGATTCCGGAAGGCGAAGAACAGGAAGATGCGGCAACAGACCCGAACAGCCCCGGCAGCTCGGATAACCCTGAAAACTCCGGCAATCCGGCTGATCCCAATGATACCGGCGATATCGCCGCAGAAAACGGCGGCCCGTCAGACCCGAATACGGCAGATCCTGATGAAATATGGAAAACTTTCCCCATCGATCCGGAAAGCGGTTATGCTATCGATCCTGACACCGGTGAAAAAGTAGACCCCGATACCGGCGCCGTAATCGGCTCAGGCTTTGAAATGGAAGGCGGCAGCGTTCTTCCACCGGTCGGTGCCGCTGACACTGACATCCCCTACTGAGGGCTATGATGTAACTATTGTTTACCGATTAACGCTTGCCGCTAAGACAGCGGCCGCAATCTTTCCTGCTGAGGAAGCCATGATGTAATTATTGAAACCGCTGATCAGAAACACAAGATATGTGAATAACCTCATTGAAAAGGTAATAGATTGTAGTAACACCTTTTTTATGAGGTTTTCATGTTTAAAAGCTTTACATTTTCAAGTAGTCCATTAAAAAGCAAATCGTTAAAAAACAAAACTTATAACCGTAAAAAGGTTGTAACTGTCTTCTTCATATGCTTCATGGCTTTCCTCGTCCTGTCGGGAAGGCTGGTCTATCTGATGGTCTTCCGTTCTGATTATTATTCCGAGCAGGCCAGGCAGTTGCATGAACGGGAAAGAAGCATCAAGGCAGCAAGAGGCAGGATCATTGACGCAAACGGGACTGTCATCGCCGACAACAGGACCGTATGTACGATTTCCGTCATTTACAACCAGGTTACCGACAGAGAAGAAGTAATCAGTATCCTGTGCGACGAACTGAGCCTCACGGAAGAATTCGTCAGGAAAAGGGTGGAAAAATACTCCGCCATCGAGCGGATCAGGAGTAACGTCGATAAAGAAACCGGAGACCGTATCAGGGACTATAACCTTGACGGCGTGAAAGTGGATGAAGATTATAAACGCTACTATCCATACGGTGAGCTGGCTTCCAAAGTACTGGGTTTTACCGGCGGGGACAATCAGGGGATCATCGGGCTTGAGGTAATCTATGAAGAATACCTGAAGGGAAAAGAAGGCACGATCCTGACCGTGACCGATGCCAAAGGCGTGGAACTCGATGCCGAAGGCGAAGACCGTATCGATCCGGTCAGCGGGAACGACCTCTTCATCAGCATGGATATGAATATCCAGAGTTATGCGACCCAGCTGGCGGCCCAGGTCATGGAAACTAAGCAGGCGGAAAGCGTGTCCATCCTGGTTATGAATCCCCAGAACGGAGAAATCCTGGCCTTGGTCGACGTCCCCGAATTTGACCTTAACGACCCTTTTGCCCTGCCGGCGGACGTCGATGCCGACACGATGCCACAGAAGGAAGTCCAGGATATGCTGAACAATATCTGGCGTAACAGCTGCATCAATGATACATACGAACCCGGTTCGGCCTTTAAGATCTTCACGGCCGCCGCCGGCCTGGAAGCGGGCGTCGTGTCTGTCCACGACGGCTTCAGCTGTCCCGGCTATGTCATGGTGGAAGACCGGCGGATCCGCTGTCACAAGACCATCGGCCACGGCCATCAGGATTTTACCCAGGCGGTCATGAACAGCTGCAACCCCGTGTTTGTTACCGTAGGCCTGCGCCTTGGCGTAGACAATTTTTATAATTATTATCAGCAGTTCGGCATCCTTGACAAGACCGGCATCGACCTTCCGGGGGAGGCTGGGACCATCATGCATAAGAAGGAAAATATGAAGGCAGTGGAACTGGCGACGGCCGCTTTCGGGCAGTCCTTTCAGATCACGCCGGTTCAGATGGCGGCGACAGCTTCCGCCGTCGTCAACGGCGGCAACCGGGTCACCCCGCATTTTGCTGTCCGCTCGGTCAGCCGTAGCGGCGAAGCGGCCCAAAGCTTTTCTTTTCCCGTGTCCGAAAACATTCTTTCGGCGGAGACTTCTGAAACCATGCGCATGATCCTGGAACAGGTAGTGGAGAACGGCACCGGCCGGAACGGCTATGTCGAAGGCCAGCGGATCGGCGGGAAGACGGCAACCAGCGAGACCTTGCCCAGGGGCCGCGGCCGTTACATAGCATCTTATATCGGCTTTGCGCCGGCCGACGATCCGCAGGTCCTGGCGCTGGCCATAGTCAATCACCCCCAGGGGGTTTATTACGGCGGGCAGGTGGCTGCGCCGGTAATAAGGCAGCTTTTTGAAAATATCCTTCCTTATTTGGAAAAAATAGATTATAATGTAAAATGATAATAAATACTCAGAAGCACCAGCTTTTTCACTGATGTCAGTGCCGCTTTACGGCATCATGACAGGAAGGTTTAACAGAAATGAATATAGATCCGTTGATTATAATGCCTGTTATTATTTCATTTATTATCAGTGTCCTGCTTGGGCCGCTGATCATTCCTTTTCTACGCCGCCTGAAGGTCGGCCAGACCGTCAGGGATGACGGCCCCAAGAGCCATCTGAAAAAAGCCGGGACGCCGACCATGGGCGGCATCCTGATCCTGATCAGTATGGTGGCGACGTCTTTGATTTATGTCAAGGATTATCCCAGACTGATCCCGGTTCTGTTTTCGACCCTGGGGTTTGGGCTGATCGGCTTTTTGGACGACTATATTAAAGTGGTGCTGAAGCGCTCCATGGGCCTTAAGGCCTGGCAGAAGATGCTGGGGCAGCTGCTGGTGACCGGGATACTGGCGTATTACCTGATTGGGGAGATGGATATCCCGGTGGCGATGAAGATCCCTTTTTTACCCGGTCAGTACATTGATTTTGGTTTTCTGAATGTGCCGATCATGTTTTTTGTCGTGATCGCCACTGTGAACGGTGCCAATTTTACTGACGGGCTGGACGGTCTGGCCAGCAGTGTGACGATTTTGGTAGCGACCTTTTTTACCGTGATTTCGTTCGGGATGGAAGCGGGTATTTCGCCGATTACTTGTGCGGCCGTGGGTGCCTTGCTGGGTTTTTTATTGTTTAACGTCCATCCGGCCAGTGTTTTTATGGGAGATACCGGGTCGCTGGCTTTGGGCGGATTCGTTGCCGCCAGTGCCTATTTGACGCAGATGCAGCTGTTTATCCCGATTATCGGCCTGGTGTATGTGGCCGAGGTGCTGTCGGTCATTTTACAGGTTTCCTACTTCAAGATGAGCGGCGGGAAGCGGATCTTTAAGATGGCGCCGATCCACCATCATTTTGAGCTTTGCGGATGGAAGGAAACGAAAGTGGTAGCGGTATTTTCTGTTATCACGGCGATCATGTGCCTGGTTGCCTTGGCAGGAGTCTGAAGTAACAATTAAACAAGTCCCTGATTTTATGTCCGTATAGCGGGCAAATGGGAGCAAGCGTGAAAGACGAGAAGGATTTCTAAGGCGCCAAAGGACGTCGCCTAAGAAATGCTAAGTCTCGTCTCGAAGAATGGCAAAGCCATTCTTCTGAATGTTTTCCGGATTGTTTGTGCCGCATAGCGGCATGTTTGCAAGTGTGAATAAACACCTTCAACTATGATTTGAGTCCGCTGAAGCGGACATGGGATATAAATTATGATAATAAGCCGGAAGGGCAGTCGGGAATGAGTATTACGTTAAAAGGAAAAGAAGTTTTGGTAATCGGCAGCGGCAAAAGCGGTGTCGCCGCAGTAAAGCTTTTGGAACGGATCGGTGCTTTGCCCGTTCTATATGATGACAACTATAATTTATCGGAGCAAAAGATCAGGGAACGTTTACCGGACGGAGTAAAGTGCCGGATTATTTTGGGAGAATTGGCGGATGACATCCTGAAGACGGCGGCTCTTGCCGTTGTCAGCCCGGGGGTTAAGCCGGAAGCGTCAGCCATGATGCGGATCAGGGAACGCCAGATACCGGTCTGGGGCGAGATAGAACTGGGTTATCGTTTAGGAAGGGGCCGCATCGCCGCGATTACGGGAACGAACGGCAAGACGACGACGACCGCTTTAGTAGGCGAGATCATGAAGGGGTATTTTGCTTCCGTCTATGTGGTCGGCAATATTGGGAATCCTTATACCGACATCGTATCGGAAACTCTTGATGACAGCGTGATCGTCGCCGAGATCAGCAGCTTTCAGCTAGAGACCGTGACTGAGTTTACGCCTGCGGTGTCGGCTATCCTCAATATTACGCCAGACCATCTGGACCGCCATGGGACGATGGCGTGCTATGTTAAGCTGAAAGAAAAGATTGCGGCGAACCAAGGACCGGACAGTGTCTGTGTGCTGAACTATGAAAATGACTATACCCGGGACTTCGGAGCGCGCTGCCCAGCCGGGACAGTATATTTTTCTGCGCTAAGGGAACTGGAACATGGCTATTTCCTGTCCGGCGAGGAGATCTGCTACCGGGCGGGCGGCAAGACGGAAAAGCTGCTGAACATTCATGAGATGAAGCTGAAAGGGCTCTGTAACGTGGAAAATGTCATGGCCGCGATCGCCGTCAGTACCGCCATGGGGGTACCGATGGAATCCATCCTGGCTACGGTCAGGAGCTTTAAAGCCGTGGAACACCGGATTGAATACGTCGCGGAAAAGAACGGGGTGGATTATTACAATGATTCCAAAGGCACCAATCCTGATGCGGCTGTTCAGGGCATCAAGGCCATGACCAGGCCGACGGTGCTGCTGGCGGGAGGCTATGACAAGGGGAGCGATTACAATGAATGGATGGAAGCCTGTGCCGGAAAAGTAAAGGCTCTGATCCTGATCGGAGATACCCGCTTACAGATCGCCGCCTGTGCTTTTGCTCATGGCATCGACAACGTCCTGCTGGCTGAGTCATTCCCGGAAGCGCTGGAAAAATGCCGTGAACAAGCCGAGCCGGGAGATGCCGTGCTGCTTTCGCCAGCTTGCGCCAGCTTTGGCATGTTTCCGAATTTTGAGGTTCGCGGCAACTGTTTTAAAGAATATGTTTTGTCACTGGCAGACCAACTTCCTACTGCCTAGCAGTCAGAAGCGGTACTGTTTTAAATCAGGATAGGAGAATATGCTTTGGCCAGAAAAAAAGAGGAAACCTTTTTTGATTATACCCTGCTGTTCATCACATTATTTCTGCTGGCTTTTGGACTGATCATGATTTACTCGGTCAGTTCCTACGAAGCCAGCCTTCAATATGGCGATGCCGCTTATTTTCTGAGAAGCCAGGTTTTTGCCACTATTATCGGATTAGCGGCAATGATTTTTGTGGCCAATGTACCCTATCATTTCTGGGAGCGGTTTGCCGTACTTGGGTTTATCGTTTCTATTGTACTGATTTTGCTGATCATCCCGTTCGGCGTAGAGCGAGGCGGTGCCAAACGCTGGCTGTATATCGGCAATACTTCCCTGCAGCCGGCCGAAGTGGCGAAGCTGGCGATGATCCTGTTCCTGGCCAGTATGATCTGCAAGATGGGAAAAGGAATCCGCAGCGGCAAAGGCTTCCTGACGGTTCTGGCGGTTCCGGTTCCGATCTGCCTGATGGTATGGCAGATTACGGAAAATATGAGCTCGGCAATCATTATTCTCGGCATTGCCGTCCTGATGCTTTTTGTTTCCAGCCCTGAGTATAAGCGCTTTATCCTGCTTGGTCTGGGAGGGGTTGCGGTAGCGGTGACGGCGGTCTTTGTGATCGTGAACGTGGCCGACTCGGATGCCGTCGGCTTCCGGGGCGGGCGGATCCTGGCCTGGCTGGATCCCGAGGCCTATGCGTCAAGTACCGGCTTTCAGACCCTGCAGGGTCTGTATGCGATCGGCTCCGGAGGCATTTTGGGCAAGGGTCTCGGTCAGAGCATGCAGAAACTGGGGTTTTTGCCGGAAGCGCAAAATGACATGATATTTTCCATTATCTGTGAGGAACTGGGTCTGTTCGGGGCCTTGGCAACGATCATGATGTTCCTGCTCCTGATCTGGCGGTTCATGATCATTGCCAACAACTCTGCGGATCTCTTCGGAGCCCTGCTGGTGGTCGGGGTCATGAGCCATATCGCCATCCAGGTGATCTTAAACATCGCCGTGGTTACCAATACCATCCCCAATACCGGTATTTCGCTGCCTTTTATCAGTTCCGGCGGCTCTTCGGTCATGTTTCTGCTGATCGAGATCGGCCTGGTCCTCAGCGTGGCCAAGGGAATCCGTTTAAAGAACCTGTAAAGACAAGATACACATTGAAAAATCTCTCCATATAGATAGAATAGGTCGTTTATTGAATTTTAACCGTAAAGGTAGGTGTAAATTTGAACGCTATTCATGTAAGGGGCGGTAATCCTCTTTTTGGAGAGACAAAGATACAGGGTTCTAAAAATGCTGTTTTGCCGGTAATGGCGGCAGCTTTATTGATTGAAGGCACCAGTGTGATCGAAAACTGTCCCCGAATAACCGATGTTTTTCATATGCAGCAGCTGCTGGAGGAAATCGGCTGCAAGATCCATTGGCGTGACCGTTCGCTCTATATCGATGCGGCGAATGTAACGGAAAATGCCATGCGCGGGGAACTGGTGACCGGGATGCGGTCATCCATCATGCTGCTTGGGGCGATGTTAGGACGGTTCGGAAAAGCCGCCATGAATCATCCTGGTGGCTGTGTCATCGGAGAACGCCCCATTGACATCCATTTGGAAGCTTTAAAACAGATGGGCGTCGTGATCTGTGAAGAAGAATGTTTTTTTACGGCGACTGCCGCCCATTTAACCGGCACAGTAATTACATTGCCCATGCCCAGCGTGGGTGCCACGGAAAATGTCATCCTGGCCGCAGTCATGGCCCAGGGTGTCACCGTACTTAAGAATGCGGCCAAGGAGCCGGAAATCACCGCCCTCTGCGATTTTCTCAAGGCCGCAGGCGCTGTCATCGAAGCGGACAGTTTCGCAGAAAGCACCTTGCTGATCAGAGGCCGGCGGAAACTGTATCCGATCAGCTTCCGGATCCCGACCGACCGCATTGTAGCGGGAACTTATCTGCTCAGCGTATTGGGAACCGGCGGGCATATTTTTCTTAAAGATGCGCCGGTCAAGCATATGAAAGCATTGATTCAGCTGGCCGAAGCCATGGATGCCGAAGTCAGTGTATGTGAAAACGGAATCACTGTCCTGGCCGAGGGCATCCACAAAACGGTCCCTTACCTGGAAACCGGGGTATACCCCCTTTTTCCCACGGATATGCAGTCACCGCTCTTAGCGGTGCTGACAAAGGCCAAGGGGAAGAGCGTGATCTGTGAAAAAATATTTGAAAACCGCCTGCGGATCGTCCCGGAACTGCGAAAAATGGGAGCCAGGATCGAAGTGAAGGACAATATGGCGACCGTATATGGGGTGGAGGCCTTAAAAGGAACCCGGGTGGAAGCCTTGGAACTGCGAGGCGGGGCGGCCCTGATCCTGGCCGGGTGCATGGCCGAAGGGGAGACTATCGTAGAAAACCGCCAGTTTATTGAAAGAGGCTATGAGGATATTGTCCGGGATTACGGGAATCTTGGCGTGAAAATCAATACGGCTTGATTTTGTCCCGGCCGGTTATTAGCGAGTTTTCATGCGTAAGAAACAGTCTGTTCGCAGTAGCCCAGCCGCCTTGCCCAAAGTGTCCTGCCTAATGTGTCCTGCTCAAGCTGAATGGCAAGACACATAAGGCAAGACAAACAGGCCAAGATATACAAGACAAGACATATAAGCTAAGGCACACAAGACAGACACATGGTATATAGATTCACAGGAACGTACACTAGGTACCAGAAAGATAATAACCAATAATTTCCAGTATGGTGAATGACGGCAACGGCGAGACCGGCCGTTACTGATATGGGAGCCGGCATGGTTAAAAAGAAGAAGAGGCAGCCAAAACAGCTAAAGCTGTTAAAAACAAAACAGCAAAGGGCCCCAAAACAGCACAAGGCCAAAGTAAAGCAAAAGAGCAAAAAACAACAAAAGACCAAAAATAGCCAGAAGTTATTAACGGAAGTCTTACGCCAGCACAAAAGCCTGCTGACTGTTTTGGTTCTGCTGCTGATACTGGCGACCGGGCTGTGGGCCGGTTATCAATATGTTATCAGGGAATATGCGGTGACCAGGATCTATGTGGACGGAAACCTCCATTATACTGATGAAGAGATCATGGACATGGTAATGGAAGGCCGGTTCGGCAAGAATTCAATTTACTTATCGTTAAAATATAAGGATAAAAGCATCAGCGGCATCCCCTTTATCGAAAAAATGGATGTCAGCATCATGGAAAAAGACACGATTCGGATTAATGTGTATGAAAAGGCCATAGCCGGTTATGTGGAATACATGGGACATTATCTTTATTTCGACAAAGACGGGATCGTGGTGGAAGCCTCTGCTCAGGCGGCCGCGGGGGTCCTTGAGGTGGCCGGCCTGGAGTTCGACCATGCGGTCATGCATGAAAAGCTTCCGGCCAAGGATGAGTCGATTTTCACCAGAACATTAAGTATCAGCCAGCTCATGCAGAAGTACGGGATCGCCGCGGACAAGGTGTATTTTGACGAGAACGGCGAGATTATGCTGTATTTTGGGAAGATCAAGGTGGCCTTGGGCAATGATTACCATATTGATGAAAAAATGATGGAACTGCAAAACATATTACCCGAGCTGGAAGGCTTAAGCGGTACTTTGCGTATGGAAAATTTTGACGATTTTTCGGATGAAACTATTTTCGAATCAGAAATGTAAAAAAAACAAAATTTATGGTTGATAAATTCTTAAAATAATTATATGATGAAGTATATGGATAATTGGGAAGTATGAAGGAGGAACTACTTTGTTAGAGATTAAGACTAACGATGCTGAATCTGCCGCCAAAATAATCGTAATCGGTGTTGGCGGAGCAGGTAATAATGCTGTAAATAGAATGATTGATGAAAATATCGGCGGTGTTGAGTTTATCGGAATCAATACGGACAAGCAGGCCCTGCAGCTGTGCAAAGCCCCGAAGCTGCTACAGATCGGCGAGAAGCTTACGAAGGGACTGGGTGCCGGCGCCCGGCCGGAGATCGGGGAGAAGGCGGCCGAAGAAAGCGTAGAGGAAGTGACCGCAGCGATCCGCGGTGCCGACATGGTTTTCATTACCTGCGGCATGGGCGGCGGAACCGGAACCGGAGCGGCTCCGGTAGTGGCCAAGGCCGCCAAGGATATGGGGATACTGACAGTCGGAGTGGTGACGAAGCCGTTCCGCTTTGAAGCAAGAACCAGGATGAGCAATGCTGTCAACGGGATTGAACGGATCAAGGATTTCGTGGATACCTTGATCGTGATTCCTAACGATAAGCTGTTAGAGATCGTTGACCGCCGGACGACGATGCCGGATGCCCTTAAGAAGGCCGATGAAGTTTTGCAGCAGGCGGTACAGGGAATTACCGACCTGATTAACGTACCGGGACTGATCAACCTGGATTTTGCCGATGTACAGACGGTGATGAAGGACAAGGGCATCGCCCATATCGGGATCGGAACCGGCAAGGGTGATGACAAGGCCAGCGAGTCGGTTAAGATGGCAGTGGAAAGCCCGCTGTTAGAGACGACGGTTTCCGGGGCGACGCATGTTATTATTAATATATCCGGAGATATTACGATGGCGGAGGCTGACGATGCGGCGAAATATGTCCAGGAACTGGCAGGGGATGATGTGAATCTGCTGTTCGGTGCTACATATGATGCCAGCAAGGCTGATACCTGTACGATCACGGTTATTGCTACCGGACTGGTGGACAAGAATGCACCGGCCAGGCAGGCAGGCCCGTTGGGGTATAAGCCGGTTTATGCGGGGAATAAAGGGTACAATCCCGGGGGAAGCACGGTGCTTCCGAAGCCCGGGGTCAATCCGATACCGGGCGGACAAGCCCGGCCTGTGGTTCCGTCGCAGGTGAGGGCGGCGCAAGGGATGAATAAGCCGGGGGATATCAGGAGTACGGTTGAGGAGAAGTCTTTGAAGATTCCGGACTTTTTGCAGAAAAAGTGAGATAGATGAACCCTACTTTTTGGGGGGGTGAAAGCAGGGAGCGGGTAGCTCCCCCTTTTATTTAGAGGGAAGCATCGGCGTTATATTCAAATACCAGTTGATTGGCAGAGGATGCTATGGATGAAAAAAGAGGTTTAGCGCTTATTGAAGAATTGAAAAGGGATGCGGAGAAATTTTGCCAAGGAGGTAACAATGCCTATGAATTACTTCACGAGTACTATCAGGGATTGTCATATGAAACTTTACGTGAATTGTTATGTTCGCAGGATAAACGGGTAAGACAATGTGCTCTATGGATGGCGTCAGAATTAGACTCCGACGTATTTATCAAAGAAGTGGTGCCGCAAATGTATGACGATGATCCGCTTATATGTTATTATGCTATGGAAATCATTGCCTGTTATTCGGGGGAGGAGTATACGGAGGATTTTTTGAGGATATTTACTTTCTTTGAGCATCCTGATTTTAAAATCAGAAAATATGCGATATTTTTAATTTCAAATTTATCGATAGAGATCGTACATAAGGCATATGAATGTCCGGACAACCAAAATATCCTGAATGATTCCCATAAGAAAGGCCTTTTATCTTTGGTACATATGGATAACCTTACCGCTACTGAGATTACCGATATGCTTAACAGTGATGATGATGTCATTAGAAGATACGGCATAATCGCTGCTACAAAGCTTTATGAAAAATATCCGGAGATTGTTAAAGAAGCAGTGAATGCGGATGATTTACATGTTCAGGAACAAGCGAGAGTTATTATGCAGGCTAAAGCAAAACGGGATCAATATTTCCGCAATCGCCAACAAATCAGGGAAGAATCAGGAGGATCACAATTATGAAAAGCAGATACCGCTTTAAAAATTGCATTTTAATGCTAAGTATGGTGGTTTTGTTAGCAGCTTGTGATGGTGGCGAACTTCAAGGTGAGCGGCAGTTACAGGTTATGGAAGTGGAGGCGGCAGAATTGCAGGCTCCTGTAAGTGGTGAGGAGGACGAGGCGGCGAGCGCAGTGGCCGGCGGGGCGAATGATTTTGCGCTGCGGCTGAGTGCGGCATTGGTTCAGGATGTTGAAGAGACGAATTTTGTCTGTTCGCCGTATTCGGTCTGGCTTCCGTTGGCAGCACTGGTCAATGCGACGGATGAGCAGAATAAGCCGGCTTTGACGGAGGCGCTGGGAGCTGCCGGGATTGCCGGGGAGGATATTAACCGGGCGGCTTCGCGGATGCTGTATGATCTGACGAAGGTGGGGATGAATCAAAATGCCAATGAACAGGCTGGTTCTCTGAAGATGGCGAATGCTATTTTTGTGGATGACAGTGTGGTCTTACGAAAGGATTTTGTGCAAAGCTTTGCGGATTATTACCGTGGCAGCGCAATTAATGTAGATTTTGCTGATGAAGCGGCGGTTTTAGAGGTTAACCGCTGGGCCAGCGAGAATACGGAAGGGTTAATCAATGATGTCGTCGAGAAATTTGATCCGGATGCGGTGGCCGCGATTGCCAACAGTATCTACTTTTCAGATGGCTGGGTTGATGGATTTGAACCGCAACTTACGAGAGAGGATGTGTTTTACGGAGCGGCAGAAGAAGGATCGGCTTTTTACATGTATATGAATGAACTGCTGTCTTATTATGAAGATGCGGAACTTCAGGCGGTGATTCTGAATTTTAAATCAGGGGGAAAGATGATGATTCTGCTTCCAAAAGCAACGGAAGCGGCGGACTCTGATGCCAAGGCGAATGACTGTCTGGCTTCTTTGACGGCAGATCGTTTTCAGAAAATCGTTGATAGTTCGGAAATGATGAGTGGTAAACTGATGCTTCCTCGTTTTCAGGTGGAAAATCAGGTAAACAATCTTATGGCGGCGCTGATTTCGCTGGGGATTCCGTTATTTGATGAGGAAGTCGCACCGCTGACCGGCGGTCTGATTGAGGGAGACGATGAAGTATGGGTTTCAGAAGTATCTCAGAAAGCGCTTATTGAAGTCGATGAATATGGGGCAACTGCCGCCGCAGTAACGGTGGTGGAAATATCGGCAGATTCAGCAATGATCGAAATGGATGAGCCCTTTGAAATGACCTGTAACCGGCCGTTTGCCTTTATACTCTATGATAATACTTATGACGGCGGGGAACAGATCTTGTTTACTGGGGTAGTGAATCAGCTATAAAGGGATCGGAGTTTTTATTCATGTTTCTCCGGTATCCTTTGTGCAGCCACATGTTTAAAGCCCGCGACTTCCTTGGCTGCCTGCGCGATGGTGATGTTCGTTCCGGCTCCGGCGACGCAGCCGCCGGGACAGGCCATCCCTTCGATCAGGCGGCCGTTTTTTTTACCGGCCTTGGCTAAAATCAAGGCTTTTTTGCATTCTGCCAGACCCTCGGCATGGTCGATCTGAACGCTCACACCGGGATAATATTCTCGGATGCACTCTTCAATTGCACCCGCCACACCGCCGGCCACGCCATAACCCCGGCCGGCTCCGGTGGCGTCCGCCAGCGGAACGGAAGGCCGACATAATCCCGGTTCGATTCCCTTGGCCTCAAACATGCCGGTCAGCTCTTCAAACGTGATGACGAAATCCACATCGGAACGCACGGTACGTCTTGAAGCTTCCAGCTTTTTGGCGGCGCAGGGGCCGATAAAGACCACTTCGGCCTCCGGATGATCCTGCTTGATCAGTCGGGCTGTTGCCACCATTGGCGTCAGCTCATTGGATATTTTATCAATGGTTTCCGGGAAATATTTTTTGGCCAGCACTGCCCAGGACGGACAGCAGGAGGTCAGCAGAAACGGAAGCTTTCCGCCAACCACGGCATCGACATATTGCTCGGCTTCGGCCATGGCTCCCAAGTCAGCGCCGATCGCGGTTTCATACACGGCGGCAAAACCCAGTTCCATTAAAGCGGTTTTCAGCATATCCGCGCTCACGTCGGCACCGAACTGGCCGACAAAAGCCGGCGCTACCTGCGCAATAATCTTACGGCCTGACTGCATCGACCGAATCAGCTGAAATATCTGGGATTTGTCGGCAATGGCACCAAAGGGACAGCTGACCATGCACTGCCCGCAGGATACGCACAGCTCGGAATCAATGAAGGCCCGGCCCTTGAGATCGTTTTTGATGGCTCCCACGCCGCAGTGATCCAGGCAGGGCCGTACCTGATGGGAAATGGCATCATAGGGGCAGACCGCCCGGCATTTGCCGCATCGGATACACTTTGCCTGGTCAATCACGGACTTTTTACTCTTCATCGTAACGGCATTGACAGGGCAGACTTCACGGCAGGGATGCGCCACGCAGCCTTTACATTGGTCGGTAATGTCATAACGGTTTTCCGGACAGGCATTACAGGCCGACGGGATCACCTGCATCAGCGGCGGCTCATAATATTTTTCGGCAATATTGCTTTCCGCCAGCCCCTGCGTGACGTGAACCGGAATATTTTCCGGCCGTAAAGAAAGTCCCATTGCCAGCCGGATCATTTCGCGGGTAATCGCCCGCTCCCGATAAATGCTTTCATATTCTGACTCGTCATAGTCAACGATTTTATAGGGAAGAGCCTCCACGTCGTCGACCAGATGGGTGGAGTGATAAGCCAGATTGGCTACTTCTTTGAATATCCGCCGCCGGTTTTGGCGGACTTGGGTATCAATTCCTCGCATAATGTCTCCTGCATAATGTTTTTATACGGCATAATTTAAATTTAGGGAACCTGACAAAGATTGTCAAGTCTTATTTACTATTCACTCTAATGTCGTATCATCAAGTTTATTGAAAAGAGAGCAGGGGGAGGGCTCGGGGGCCGGAGGGCTGGACGGTCGGATTTTCTCTCTGGACGCGGCGTTTAAAGCACTCCGAGGAACCCAGAGCATAAAAGTCTCGCCCAGAGGGGCTCCACTTTCATTGGTTTCCTCTGCGTTGGCACTAATGCGTTACTGTTCACAACCTAGCCAAAATGCATACGCCGTTACTCCACAGTAACTTTATGCACACAAATCGCTAAAAACATGCGATTTGGCGCTTGCACAACTCGGGCAATCAGACGATGACCGCGCAACCAATCAGACGAAGACCGCGCAACCAATCAGACGATGAACGCGCAACCAATCAGACGAAACTGTAACTTTTTGTCGATACAAGGCGATGAATAACGGCCAAGTTGGGATAGGGTTTGACAAATTATCAAGGACTTAATGTTTATAATGAATACGACAAGCAAAACATCCCTGACAGGCAGTTGCGAAACGGAGGGTAAAGTGTTCTATGAAATTTATATTGACAGTATCTTCTTAATTAACTTTATCCTGAATCTATTTCTCCTCACACTGACAGCCAGGACACTGAACCGTACTGTCACGCGGTTCAGGCTCATTGGCGGAAGTGCGGCTGGGGCGCTGGGCTACTGCATCATCCTTATGCTACCGTTCCCCTATTCAGGAAAAGTCTTAATGGGACTGATACCGGTCAGTATAGGGATGTGTGGAATTACGTTTCGATCCCGGGGTTACAGAAATGTCTTGCGGGAAACCGGATATTTGTTTGTCTATGCCTTTCTCTTGGGCGGGGCGATGCTGTTTTTGCTGAACCGGTTTGCATTCCTAGGCCGGGCGGGAGGAAAGGTAGCTGGAATCATGGGAATGGGTTATGTATGCTTTGCTTTGACGGATTTCATATTGAAAAAGCGTCGTGAAAGAAAAGCCAACCCGTTCTGCCGCGTCATGATACCCTGCGGTGAAGAGGAAGTATGCGTCAATGCTTTGATTGATACCGGAAACGGGCTAAGAGAGCCTGTCACCGGCAAGCCGGTTTCCATCCTGGAGGAAGCGGTCTGGGAGCGGCTGGGAGCGCTTATGCGGGAAGAAAAGCTGAAACTGATTCCCTATCATAGCGTCGGCAACAGCCACGGCCTGATGAAAGGATATGAGCTTGCATCCGTTATCATTGAGAAAGAAGAACAGCGGATATGCTGTGAAAAAGTTGTTGTGGGGATCTGCGAGGGTGAGATTTCTTCAGGAAAACAGTATCAGATGATCGTGCATCCTGATCTGGTTTAAGAAAAGATATGAAAGAAAAGATATAAAAGAAAAGCAGAAAGCTGTTAAGGAGGAAAAGTATGGTTTTTAAAGTGGCGATACCAGGAAAGGTACAATTCAAGTTATATCGGAAAGAGCCGGGCTTCCGGATCATCCGCCAAGGGGATATCCATTATATCGGAGGCACCGAAGTATTGCCGCCGCCGCTGGAGCTGGATAAGGAAAATGCTATCATTAATGATCTGGGTACCGAATATGAGAATGAGGCAAAATCAATTCTGATCGAACATAATTTGCGTCTGGTCGTTTACATAGCAAAGAAATTTGACAACACCGGGGTCGGGGTTGAGGATTTGATATCGATCGGGACGATTGGGTTAATAAAGTCCATTAATACCTTTAATCCGGAAAAAAATATCAAGCTGGCGACCTATGCGTCCCGCTGCATTGAGAATGAAATCTTAATGTATCTGCGCCGCAATAATAAAACCAAGCTGGAAGTATCCATTGATGAGCCGCTTAATGTGGACTGGGATGGAAATGAGCTGCTGCTGTCGGATATCCTGGGGACTGAAGAGGATGTGATTTATAAGGATATTGAGAATGAGGTAGAGCGCAAGCTCCTGCTGAAAGCCATCCGGAAACTTACCGACCGGGAGCAGACGATTATCAATCTGCGCTTTGGGCTAGGTACGCCCGACGGAAACGAGATGACCCAAAAGGAGGTGGCGCAGCTGCTAGGAATTTCTCAGTCCTACATATCCAGGCTGGAAAAGAAGATTATGAAGCGGCTTAGGAAGGAGCTTACCAGGGAGAGTTATTAGAGGAACATACTGGAGGGCTTCAGAAAAAGGATGAAGGGATTCATGTGGATTCCTATCTTTCCGGAGACTCCGGTTCCGGCTCCCGGAAAGTAAGTGTTGTTAGAGTGTCATCGCCATATTGCCTAGGCATCATCGGCTCCGGATCCGACTCCCGAAAATAAGTGCATCTAAGTCTCTCACCCCTAAATACCGCCTGCTTCCGTGTCGCCATCAAGTGCCCTCCATGGCGCGTGATGGCTTGTGCGGCCATCCTTGGCCTCACACCACTGGGTTATCATTACGTGAGAAACTAAGATGCACTAATTTACTATGTAAGCTCCGCTTCCATAGTACTGATGGCCATGCGGCCCGTGCTTATTTAATCGGTGAAGACCGGCAAGCCGGTCATGTACGTTTTCTACCACAGTCACCGGAGCCGATGATGCCTAGGCAATATGGCGATTCGGTATTCCAACTGGAGGGGTTTTCTGCACAAGCTGACCGTCTTTAAGATGAATCACACGATTGCTGTATTTCGTGGAGTCCTCAGAATGTGTGACCATTAAAATGGTAATTCCGTATTGCTGATTTAAGTTGCCCAACAGCGCTAGTACCTCTTTGCCGTTCTGGCTGTCGAGGTTTCCGATTGGCTCATCAGCGAAGACAACCTTGGGGCGGTTTATCATCGTAGCGAATCTCGATTTCGGTTTCGGTCTGTCCGTCTATCTGTTTTTTGATTGATTTCACTTGACAATCCTCCGACTTTTCTTAATATACCCATTCTTTTACCAGAACGTACTTTGTTGATGGACCTCAATAAATAAAAGATAAATTGATATCCTGTTCAAAATCACCAAATTTTTGACCAAATAAATTAAAACCGCCAACAAATTCCGCATTTGGCTTGTTCCCGATCCGAAGAGCGATATAAGGATATTGCCCAAGCTTCAGGTCGCTTAAACGGGATAAGGAAGCTTCTTTATTATTGATAAGACATTTGGAATCGGTAATGATTACGGTTACAAGAAAGCCATACTGTGTGGAACCATTGGGCCACCAGTCGGGATTCAGTTTTCCTCTTCTTGCGCCAAAGTCGCCGGGACTGTTCCAGGTACCGCAGTCCACACCGTTAATCCAGATCGTTATATCTGATTTCCAGTTTTCACGATAATTTGGAGCTTCTGAACATGCTTCAAATGATAGTATCAATTGTTTGGGTTTCCGGTATGGTTCGATGGAATGCGCAAAACGGTATTCCACATATCCGTTGGAGGACCAAAGCATTTGCGCATTCAGCCGTTCGGCCAAAAAGAAATCCTCCGGTTTATCCTCCCGGGCAATCGGCCGGTCAGTGCTGACCAGTCCACAGGTTGGGGATATATTACAGTCGGTGTAGGCGCCAATAGGCATGGAAAATGTAGAAATCAATTCACTGTCTGCGTAAGAGCCGGTAAGACAAATATTGATATCGTCATTTTTCCTGCTGCAGAGTTTCATGGAACCATGACAGCCGGGATGTTGCTCGGTATTGATCAGATTTGCCTGCTCTAGGACACGGATATGTAGTGCTGCTGTGGAGGGCGGTATATTCAGCTGTTCTGCTATTTCGCCAATGTTGTAACTGTTGTAATAGAGCAGCTTTAATATTTTGATGCGGTCGATGGATGCCAGTGCTTTTGCTACTTTATACAGAGCATCTTCATTTTCGGTATTTAAATAGAGATTTTTGGACATGGGAAACCTCCATAAAATGTGTTATTAATGCTATGCTAACATAAAAAGGAGGGCTTGTCTATTAAAATAGAAATGTTGTTATTAAGACAAATAATTTGTTGCTATCGGAATAAAATGGGCAAAGATACTATAATTAATTAAAAATATTGACATAAAAATAGGCATTATGCTACTATAAAGACAAGAAAATAGAAACAAAAATTGTGTTATAAATTTAGGAGAAGGAGGGTAGTAAGGGTAAAAAAAGAAATAAAAATATTGTTGTAAAAAGAAGGAGAGAAAATATGAGAAAAATGAGAAAAGGAATTACAGCATTAGTATTAGTTGTCGTAATGGGGATTTCAATGCTGGCCGGATGTGGATCTAATGAAGAAGATAACACAGGAAGCACGGAAATTAGTAACGATCAAACCCCGAACCAGGAAACGCAGAGCGGGGATACTGCCGAAGAACAAGTCACGTTAAACTTCATGGGATGGGGAAATGACTCTGAGGTAGCAACGTTTCAGGCAATGATTGATGCATATGAAGAAAAATATCCCAACGTTTCTGTGGAATATACTGTGGTACCGGATGGTGATTTTGATACAAAAATGCAGAACATGATTGCGGCGGGAGAACAGCCGGATGCGTTTTACTGTGGGATCGATAATGTGATGAAATATGCAGCTACGGGAAACCTTTATGACCTGTCATCTTATGTTGAAAACAATGATCTGTTTGATGTAGATAATGTTTGGGAGAATGCAATCAACATATACCGTTATAATGGCTCCAGTCTGGGTGATGGTCCCCTTTATGCGTTGCCCAAAGACGTAAGCGCATTTTCGGTAGTTTATAACAAAGACTTGTTCGATGCAGCAGGCATCACGCCGCCGACCGAAGAAAATCCCTGGGACTGGAATGATTATCTGGAAGCGGCACAGAAACTGACCGATGGAGATGTTTATGGAACTGCCATGTATTCGATGGAATCGGCAGTATGGTCAAATGGAGCAAACTGGCTGGACGACTCATTAGCCAATGTAGCGTTTACGGATCCTAAATTTGTAGAGGCGTTTCAGTTTGTGGCAGATTTAAGATGCAAGTATCATGTTGCACCATCTTCTTCAGAGGAAACCTCTTTAAGCAGTTATGATCGTTTTATGCAGGGAAAACTGGGTATGATGGGCGTAGGTTCCTGGGCACAGGCGGATTTGTGGAATAATTGTGATTTTGAATGGGATTTGATGGATTGGCCGGTAAGCCCCGGTACCGGTGAAAAAGCGGTTTGGTTTGGAAGTGCGGGACTTGCGGTTTCACCGGAAAGCGAGCATTTACAAGAGGCCTGTGATCTGATTGCGTTTTTGGCATTTAATGAGGAGGCTCAGCGTACCAGCTATACAACCGGAATGTCTGTTCCGACATTGAAGGATATGGCATATGGAGAATATACGGAAATGGATAAAGCACCTGCAAACAAGAAAGCATTTTTAAATGTATTGGAAGATTATGGGCGGTTGGCAACGCAGTCCCGTACCTTTAATCAGGAATGGTGGAGTGAGTTTAATTCAGGGGTAGAGGCTGTGTATAATGGAGAAATGACAGCACAGGAATACTGTGATTCGATGGTGGAATCGGTACAGGCATTACTGAATAAGAGTGTAGAACAACAGGAGGCATTGAAGTAGCAAGTACAGCCAAAGGAGGGGCGGCCATATTCTGAAATTGTAAGTTGCTGACTTTTTAGTAAGATTTCTTGTATATGGCAGCCCTGTAAGTCAATAATGGTTAAAGGAGCATGTTTAAATGGGTTTTCAGAATTTCTATTTAAGCACTTTCGCAGACAGGTCTGCGATATGTATGGGGTATAATTATGACAAAAAATAGTTTGAAACAGAAAGAACGCAGGGCGGGGATATTGTTCGTAATGCCGGCAATGGTACAGTTTGTCTGCTTCTTCTTATTGCCACTGTGTTTATGCATATTTGCTTCCATGACGGATTGGAATGTACTTGTAAAAAATAAAAATTTTATCGGGCTGGGTAATTTTGTGGAATTGTTTGGGGACAGTAAATTCTGGATTGCGGCTCGCAATACAATATATATGCTGCTTCCGATTCCATTCTATATGGTCTTTGGACTGCTGTTTGCCCTAGCGTGTCACAAGGAGATAAAAGGAAACAAGGTTTTTCGGATATTATACTATCTTCCGTATGTGTCCTCCATTGTGGCATTGGTGCTGCTGTGGAAATGGTTGTTTAATTCAGAATTTGGTTTGGTTAATCAGGCCCTTGGTTTATTAGGGATAGAAGGACCGAACTGGCTGGGAGATCCGGTATGGACTAAGAGGATGATCGTTATCATGATTGCATGGAAGATGATTGGAATTACTTCGATTTATTTTCTGGCCGCCTTGAAAAACGTACCATCCACATATTATGAAGCGGCAACGATTGACGGTGCAGGTGCGTTTATGCGCTTTTTCAAAATAACAATGCCAATGATTACGCCTATTACTTTCTATTTATTTTGTATAAATATTATTGGCTCCCTGCAGACCTTTATTGAAGTGGATTTATTTACAACAGACGGCGGGCGCAATTATGGGGTTGCTACTGTGATTTACTATATCTGGCAGAAAGCATTTAATTATAGTCAGATGGGGTATGCCTGTGCTGCGGCGGTAGTGTTCGGGCTTATGATTTTGCTGGTTACACTGCTTCAATTCAAACTGTCAAATAAATGGGTTTATGAGGGAGATTAAGCTATGAAATTGAATATAGGCAGAAAGGTTATAAGAGCATTGATTTTTTTCATCCTTATCACGGGAGCCATGACAATGGTAGTCCCATTTTTATGGATGTTGTCCACCTCGTTAAAGGAATCAAATCTGGTTTACCAGATTCCGCCGCAGTGGATTCCCCGGCCGGTGGATTGGGGAAATTATGTCGAGCTATTTACTAAATCAAATATTTTAAGCGGCATAAAAAATAGTGTCATTGTATCAGCATGTGTTTTATTATTTGGGACTTTTTCAACATCTCTTTCTGCATTTGCATTTGCAAAATTGGATGTACCATATAAAAATGTATTATTTTTTTGTGTGCTGTCTTCCATGATGATTCCCTTTGTCGTTCTGCTGGTTCCGCAGTATATTATTTTTACAAGGATTAAGTGGATTAATACACTGCTGCCGCTGATCATACCGAGTTCATTGGGAAATGTGTCAATGATGTTTTTCCTGCGTCAATATATTGGCGGACTGCCGACGGAACTGCTGGAGGCAGCCAAGATAGACGGGTGCGGATATTTTAGAATATATTATAAAATTTTTCTGCCTCTTTGCAAACCGGCTCTGATCAGTAATATTATCATGGTATTTATGGGAACGTGGAATGATTATTTGGGGCCGATGATATTTGTGAACGATTCTCAAAAATATACATTGCAGGTTGTGATAAAAATGTTGAATTCCTATCATGAAACGCAGACAGATGTACCGTTGATCATGGCAGCATCCTTGATTGCTATTTTGCCGATTTTAATTTTGTTCATTTCCGCTCAGAAATATTTTGTTGATTCAATGGCGATTACCGGATTGAAAGGATAGTACGCCCGCAGAGCGGGCAGATGGGAGCAAGTATGATGTACCAAAACCCGATTGCAAAAAGAGGAGATTATGCAGATCCTTTTGTTTTAAAGTATAATGGCAGATATTTTTTATATTGTACCAATCCGGATATCCGGTGTTGGTCATCGGATGATCTTATACACTGGAATTTAGAGGGTGCAGCCATTGGCGAAGATATATTTCCGAATATGGTTCCGTTTGCGCCCGAGGTGGTGTACTGGAACGGATACTTTTATATGTATACATCTCCATCAGGATTCGGACATTATATACTACGGAGCGAAAGCCCGAAAGGTCCCTTCAGAAAAATCAGTGAAAACATAGGACATGCCATTGATGGCACGGTCTTTATCGATGATGACGGCACCTGGTATTTTTATTGGGCAGGAGAAGAGGGCATTTGGGGGTGTGAGATGAAATCCCCGACAGAATTTGGGGAACCTGTGCTGACGGGGGCATTTTTAAATGGATGGACGGAAGGCCCGTTAGTCTATAAAAAAGATGGTATTTATTATATGACCTATACGGGGAATCATTATCTCAGTAAAGGATATCGTATTAACGCCTGCTGGAGCAGGCATCCGCTTTTGGGCTATCAGGATGACAGGTACAATCCGGTGGCAGTGAGGACGGCTGGACGGCTGAATGGGCTGGGGCACAGCAGCACCGTGGAGGGTCCGGATCTGATATCGGATTATATCATTTACCATAATACGAATGAGGATGCCAGTAGGGATTTAAATATTGACCGCCAGTTGTGGTATCGGGAAGTAACACAGATTTCCGGACCGACACAAGCGAAACAGTATGTACCGGCGCTGCCGGATTATGCTCTTGGGGGACGGGGAAAAGCCGTATTAGAGCTTGTCTGCCATCGTGGGACAGCTGTGCGGGAGGGTGATATTCTGGCAAGCGGTTCGGAAGGGATGTTTGTACTGTCAAAACAGATATTTGAGGGCAGCTTTACGATAGAGTGCAACATGAAAATAAAATCGCCAGGGACAAATGAAGGGGCGGGAATTGTTTTGGCAATAGGGGAGGATGATTACTATTGTATAGCGTTTAAGTCAAATCTCAAAATAGTACAGGTTCTGCATCGGTGTGGTGAGACGGAACAGGTGGTTGTACAGTCCTGTTTGCCGGAGGATTATAATTTTAATGTTTTGCACTGTATAAAGCTGTGCCAGAATCCGGATGGCAGTCTTGAAGTGTATATTGACCGTAGATTGCAATTGATGTCGAATATTGAGAAGTGCGTAGCATATCGGATTGGCTGCACAGCAGATACCGATGGGCTGGAAATCGGGTATACTGCGGTGACAGAAGCAACGAAGCAGGAAAAGACAGAAGCTGCGGTTTTTCCGGCAGAGTGTGCTTTTTACCCTGTATTCGGTAAAATATCCGGGAACAGGAACGCGGATGGCAGCATTGTATTGAAGCAGGATGAAGATGCGCAATACCATATTTGGGCGGGAGCGGGGGATATATATCATTGCTGTATTTCAACAAACCATCAGAAAAATGGATTGGCGGAAGTCTGGATTGACAATAAAATGACGGGTACTTGTGAAGGAAGTACGGGTTTGACTCTTATTGAAACAAGGCTGGATTATGGAATGCATACATTAAGGTTCCGGAACACTTCGGGGATTCTACAAATAAAGAGAATAAAACTATACCCTTTTGTGGAGAATGTCGATTATAAAAATCACTTGACAGGAGCAGAGTTAAATGGTTACGAGAAAAGGCTGACGGACAGCACGCTGCTGTCGGATTATGCGGTATCGGCGGTGCTTTCGGTGAAATGCGGAACAAATGGAAATGCCGGAATTCTGCTGCGTGTAACGGAGCCATCCGAAGGCGGGGAAGGCGATGATACGGTGATGGGAACAGACTTCTTTATTGGATATTCGGTTTCCCTTACGGGTACGGAACTGGTAGTATTACGGCATCGCTACGATGAAAAAGTGTTGGGGAGATGTCGGTTTTATGTAGAAGCGGATAAAGAGTACCAACTATTGGCGGAAATTTCTGGAGCAACAATTACAGTATACATGGAGGGAAAGAAGCAGCCGGAAATAATTCTGACGGATGACGAACCAATAGAAAATGGATGTGCGGGGATATGGGTAAAAAATAGCCGGATGAAGGTCATTGACTTTGGGTTACAACAATAAAAAGGAGACAATAAATATATCATGGAGCAAATACTTAGAACAGAATATCCAAGGCCACAGTTTGTAAGAGCGGAATGGATGACATTAAACGGAGTATGGGATCTGGCATTTGATGAAGAAATATACGATCAAAAGATAAATGTACCGTTTACATATGAGTCGAAGCTTTCTGGAATTGAAAGAAGAGAGTTTCATGAAAAAATATGGTATCGCCGTACATTTGATATACCTGAGACGTGGAAAGAAAAAAAGATAATCCTTCATTTCGGTGCAGTGGATTATGAATGCCAGATAATGATAAATGGGAATATGGTTATGCGGCATGTGGGGGGGCAGAGCAGTTTTTTTGTGGACATTACGGATTTTCTGGCAGACCGGGAAAATGAGTTGAAGCTATGCGTGAAGGATTTCCATCAGGAACTGGACATTGTAAGAGGTAAGCAGTACTGGAAGGAGGTGTCGGAAGGCATTTTTTACACGACAACAACAGGAATATGGCAGAGTGTATGGCTGGAGCCGATAGCATATAAGCATATCCAAAAGATGCGGATTACACCATTATTGGATGAAAGATCGGTAAAGTTTTCCTATGAAGCAGAATGTTCGCAGAATTGTACGCTGGAAGCGGCGGTTTCCTTTGAAGGAGCAGACGCAGGGAGTTTTTCCGTCAGTTTAAAGAGTAGAAAGGGAGAGTTCACGGTTAAGATTGAGGAAGAAGCATTAGTTTGCTGGAATACCGTGGAGGATTTGGCGTGGTCTCCGGAAAACCCCAGACTTTTTGATGTGGTTTTTACGTTAAGGGAAGGTGAGACCATTTGGGACTCTGTTCAGTCTTATTTTGGTATGCGGAAGGTTTCGGTAGAGAATGGAAGATTTTTGCTGAATAACCGCCCATACTATCAAAAGCTCCTGCTGGACCAGGGTTACTGGCCGGAGGGATTGCTTACGGCACCATCCGATGAGGCGTTTGTACGGGATATCCGGCTTGCCAAGGAGATGGGATTTAACGGAGTGCGTAAACATCAAAAGGTGGAGGACCCCAGATTTTTGTATCATGCCGACCATATGGGCTTTCTGGTGTGGGGAGAAATGGCTTCGGGTTACAGCTATTCAGGCAGGCTTGTAGAAGATACGGTAAAAGAGTGGATGCGGGAGATTGACAGGGACTATAATCACCCAAGCATAGTCGCCTGGACGGCGCTGAATGAGTCATGGGGGGTTTTGGAAGCAGCACATAGTAAAGAGCAGCAGAGCTTCTGTAAAGCAATGTATGCGCTGATAAAATCTTTGGATAATACCAGAGCTGTTATTGATAATGACGGTTGGGAGCATGTGGAGACGGATTTACTTACCATACATGATTATGAGTCTGAAAGGGAAATACTGGCGAAACGATATGGCTCTATGGAACGCATATTGAAGGAACAGCCGGCGGGAAGAAGCTTATATGCCGGCGAAGGATGTTATCGGAACGAACCGGTACTTGTTACTGAGTTTGGCGGGATTTCTTTTCAGAAAGATGCAACGGAAGGATGGGGGTATTCTACTGCAGTATCGGAGGAGGATTTTGTGCGGCGGTATCGTGATGTGGTACAGCCATTGCTGGAGTCGGAATATGTGCAGGGCTTCTGCTACACTCAACTTACTGATGTGGAGCAGGAAATAAATGGTCTCTATACTTATGACAGAAAGACAAAAGTTGATCCGGAACTGATTAGAAAGATTAATGAAAATAAGCTTGAGGATTAAAACGGTTGGGTAGATATCTGAAACAAAATTAATGCCTCAATTAGATGATTCCAATCATAAGATATCTGAACAGCTATCTTATATTGGAATCATTTACTTCTGATCAATCATGAAATCAAAGGTTGGCTGACTTGAAAATGTCATAATTTCCACGAACTTAGCAAAAATTGTCACTAGTTTATGGAGGATTCGATACCGAAATGAATGCAAAAGATACCAAACTACTATTCGTCGTTCGCCCCGTTTCTCTACACAAGCTGACCGTCTCTAAGCCGAATCACACGATTGCTGTATTTCGTGGAGTCCTCAGAATGAGTGACCATCAAAATGGTAATTCCGTATTGCTGATTTAACTTGCCCAGCAGCTCCAATACCTCTTTGCCGCTCTGGCTGTCGAGATTTCCGATCGGCTCATCGGCGAAAACAACCTTGGGGCGGTTGATCAAAGCCCGAGCAATGGCGGTGCGCAGTTGCTGTCCGCCGGATAGTTCCGTGGGGCGGTGTTTCCGGTGTTCAAAAAGCCCGACTGCCTTTAATAGTTCGTCCAGCTGCTTGTTTACTGCGCTCCGCTTTTTGCCGTCAAGCAAAGCGGGGATCAAAATGTTCTCCTCCACGGTCAGGTTGTCGATCAGGTTATAGGCCTGAAAAACAAAGCCAATATCAACACGGCGCATGGTACTTTCCGCGGTATCGTTCAAGTTGCCGATCTCCTTGTTATTGATGATAATATTGCCGGAATCTGCCCGATCCAGCCCGCCTAAAATGTACAGCAACGTGCTTTTCCCCGAACCTGACGGTCCCATGAGCGAAACAAACTCACCTGCCGACACCTTAAGGCTGATGTCTTTTAGAACTGACAATGTATGTTTGCCTGTTGAAAAGCTTTTGTAGATGTTTTGAGCCTGTATCATAAGTGCCTCCTTTGTTATTCGTAACGGATATTATCCATGATGGATATGTTCTGGACTTTCATAAGCGGTATCAACGCGCAAATCAACATAGCGGCCGCGCCAGATAGACATACAGACGCAATTTTCGCAATAGGAACGTCAACGGTTACGTTTCCCCAAAGCACCCCGACTAAAAGCGGGATAACGCCCATCGCTAAAAGCCCCGCAGCAATTCCCGTTAAGGCACCGACGATGCCAATTGTCACCGCTTCTGTTATCAGCATATGCGCCGTACTTTCCTGTGACATGCCGATACATCGGTACATGGCGAGATTGCGCCGCCGCCCCATAAAACAAGCGGTCATGTTATTGAAAATCCCGAAGAATCCGATAAGCATAGCGAAATACGCATAAGTGTTAATCGCATGAAATATCCCCTCTATCTTGTCGGCGTCCGCATTTTCCAGTTCCAGCTTGGTATTGATCTTTAGTACATCCTTTGAATATGCTCTCAGGATATTGCTTTTAGCCGTATCAAGATTACCGCTTGCTTTAATTGCTATGTGAGAAAAATCATTTTTACCCAAGTGACTTTTATAAGTATCCGACGATATATAACCCACATGGCCGATTCCCCAATTGGTGTCGAGAAACCCCGTAATTACATAATCAAACGTTCCCTCATCAAGCGAAACGGTCAGAGTATCCCCCATTTTAAGACCGAACTTGTCGCGGAAAATATAGGTAGTCACAATATCGTTATCCTTAAGGTTGTTCAGTGCGAATCTCGTTTCGGGCGGGACATCAGCCTGATAAAAATCAAAATAGTCTGCGCCGTCAACACCGACAAGCCCGTTCAAAAATGTGCCATAATCGGGCACTGTGCCCCAAGTCATGAAAACCCCATAGGCGCTTTCCACTCCCTCAATCTCATTTAAATCCTCAAGTGTCTGGGGATTTGATTCGCGCAGCTCCATTTGAATATCATACGAATCGCGCTGATACATATTTCTGACATCCGATGACAGTGTGTTAAAAAGGGTTATCATCAGAAGCATGATAGCGATTGTAGAGCCGAATAGGCGGGTGTTGTTCACAAGTGCCTTGAAATCGCCCGTATTGCGTACCCCCAAGGCGATTTCTGGGGGAGCATTACGGAATATCCGGGCGGCGAAGCGGCAAACAGCGGGAATAATCAGGTTAAGCCCGATCAGGGCCAAGACAAATGCAAGGAAGGCAATAAGCATTCCGATCCATCCCTGACCGACAACGAAAGGGACGATTGCAACAGGGATAAACAGGAGTATACCGCCAATCCGCCATTTGTCAGATTTGATCTTTTGCTTCTGATAATCATTTATTATTATATTTTTTACCGACATTTGTGTAGCTTTAAAAATCGGCAGCATCGCGCTTAATACGGTCAGAATCATAGAAGTGGCTATCGTAAAGAAGACCTCATACAAACCAATCACAATCCGGCTTTCTTCTATGTCGGCATTCGCCCTGAAAAACATGGATTTGATTACATGTAGAACGCCAATACCTAAGACACAGCCGATCATGCCGCCGACAGTTCCGATCATCATGCTTTCAGCTATAAGAATATGGTTTGTTTTTCGGCGGGAACACCCCACACTGCGAAGTATGCCGAGGATTTTGATCCGTTCATCGACAATCAAATTAAAAGACGTATATATGATAAAAACACTCATGAATACAACCAGTAAGCTTGAAATCCAGAAAGGCATTACGAAATTATTCGTTTCCGCATTGATAACGGTGTGGTCAACGCTGGAGCTCACACGGTATTGCGGCATCGCTTCCGAAAGAGTTTGTTTCAGCTTATCTACGGAGAGCGAATCATATATTTCATAGGATTTTATAAAAATCAAGTTGCAGTGTCCGCCGAGAATGTCTGTCAATGTTTCGTGCGGCATCAGCAAATATCCGCCGTCAGCTACATCACGGGCAAACAATCCGCTCGCCTGACTAATCCCGGCGATCAGGAAATCCCGTTTCTGACCATCTATTTCCAGCAGGAGCGTTTCTCCGGCGGTTACGCCCAACCGCTCTGCGAAAGCCGCGCTCATGATAAGCTTATTGCCGAACCAGTCGTCCAGGCTCCCCGATTCTAATGACAGCGGATTGCGGGCATTGAACGCGGTTATATCGGTACCGAGTGCAGTAAAATAGTGCTGTGTATCGCTATTCTCCGGAGCGTAAAGAGCCTGGCATTTTATCAACTCTTGCAGATATTCAAATTGCTCGGCATATGGGGCTAAATAATTGCTATCGATCCATTCCTCCGCACCAGCCGATTGTTTCACGCTGATGGTAATATCCGCATTCCCGCTATAGCGGATACTTTTATCATAGATCGCCTGCCTTATTGTATTTTGAAAACCGGCATTGGCAAATAAAAGCGAGGCACAGGCTGCTATGGAAAATAACAACAGCAATGCCCTCGCTTTTTTCCTCATCAATGATGACAATAACATTTTAGCAATCATTGAATTTTTCCTTTCTTCCTTCCCGCATTATTTCACGCCGGCGTTTGATCTGTTGATTGATAATCTTTACCTCCTTGTTGATTTTGATGATATCAAGAAAATATCCAACAACATAAACCGGAATAACCATTGCGAACATCATCCATGTATATGACGGCTCATACCATTTCCATAGCCACCCGAATAACAATATAACCGAAAGTGTCATGACAAGATCTATCACATATTTCAGCAAGGATATCTTCAAAGACATTTTATCGGTAAATAATTGGAACAGGCAAATTACAAGCAGTACAAATAGTAACTGAAATACAAATATGGCAGCTTCCCAATTACGATTGACAATAGCCGGTATGATCGTGGCTGAAATGAAAGCCAGCCCAAAAAGCATTACCCATTTTCTGATAAACTTCTTCATTCTGAATACCCCTCCTTTGAAGCAAACGCCATTTTGATATGATTCAAATATGTCCGGGAAACATTGACTTTTTCACCGTTGATGAGCGTTACTTCCAAACGGCTGTTGAACATGGTTCGGATGCTTTCCAAAACATTCAGATTGACAATGCAAAACTTGCTGACCTGAACAAAGTCATCCGCTTTCAGCATCCCAATTAACTGATAAAGCCGGAGCTCCGAGCGAAACACAGCATCCTCCGTATAGATAAAGGTATTTTTGTCCACACTTTCCGCATAATAAATATCGCTTATGCGGATTCGATAGTGTCGTCCGCTATCTGTGCCGTCAAGGAATTTCTCGGTTTGTTCGATTCGCTCAATTACCTTGATTACTTCAGCATTCAATTTATCGTAGCGAATCTCGATTTCAGTTTCGGTCTGACCGTCTATCTGTTTTTTGATTATTTTCACTTAACCATCCTCCTGCTTTTTTAATATAACCATTCTTTTAAAAGAACGCAATAGAACGGCAACTAAGTTACAAATTCCTGATACTGAATTACAAAATGATATGGCTACGGCCAGGGTATGAACCAATGTCAGTTTAGATGTGGATAGCGGGGGAGCCCTCCCCCCGCGTCAAAAGATTGCCTTTCCAGCAGTTTTATGCTAATATTTTAAAGATAACCGCACCACAGAAAACACCGTTCTTGAAAGGAAAGCCATCATGAGAATATGGATTACCGTAAAGGGAGTATCCCAGAAGAATACCGTGACAAAAGTGCCGTACGACTATCCTCATCCTCCGTCTGATGTAGAAAACCTCATCCAAGAAACTGTAAAACTATGCGTTGCCAGCTATAATGAACGGGCCGAAAACCAAGAGCTGCTCGGCGTGCTGTCCAAGGAAGCGATCGAAGCGAAAGCACCGGAGGGCAAGATTTCATTCGGGGTCAATTATGGCGGTCGGAAAGCCGATCCGGAAAAGGCGGTCAGGAACGCCTTGCAATGCTTTGAAGACGGGCTTGTCGCTGTATTTGTGGACGGTAAGAGAAAAGTAAAGCGGGAAGAACGGATCGAGCTTAAGGAAGGAAGCGAGCTGACATTTGTGCGGCTGACGTTTTTAAGCGGGAGAATGTGGTAAATATAAAAGGAAGCAGAGCTTGGAGGAAGGGTTATGGAGTACAGTTATCAAACGAGATATGCTTTATGGGAGGAATACCGCAAAGCATGGGAGGAGAAGAACCAGCCGGTGCTGACGGCCTTTTCCGAGGAGCGGCGTAATCTGCTGGAGGAGATCATGGGAAGCAGGAAGCTTGAGGAAAATACGCCGTCGGAACTGAGCAGGGCGATCAAGCAATACCGGCCCGGCGTCCGGCCGAGCGATTTTATCCGCGGGGGCTATGCGGACATGGTCAGGGTTTTGGTTCCTGAAGAATATCAAGAGGATTATTATTATATTATTGATCAATTTAACCGGTTCCAGTATAGCACGGGGTATGAGCGGCGCAGTGTCCGGACGGCTGATTATGTTTCTTTTCTCAGGAGGATCTTCGGACTGATGGAATGCTATAGGCGCTTCGGTTTTTTTGGCTGCACACTGGCGGACTATATCTTGGATAACCTGACTCCCGAGCTGATTGATTATAAAGAGAATAATTATTACCGTCCTGCCCCGCTTGATTATCTGGATAATATACTGGCCGCCAGGATTGACCAGGGCGATGCTAAGGTGATTCAGGCGATCCGGAATATTATCTTGAGCGAGAACAATACCACTATCGTAACGACCGATATCATCAGGGCGATAGTCAAAAGCTCCGATCCGGGGCTTCACCGCCTCCTGGGAGATTTCCTGCTGGCCGCCAGGCTTCAGGAGGGCATCCGTCAGGCTATCTGCGAAAATGCAGACTGCGGCACGGCGGAAGCTTTTTTGGTGATACTGGATGTGATTCAGAAGCACGATCTGATCCGGTTTGCGGCGGTTAAGAGAGCGATCGCGACATGGACAGGGATTTGCAGCCATGAGCATATCGACCGTATTACGGCCAAGATCCTGGAGGATATGGTGGCGGCGGTACATAATAAGGACAAAGCCTATGAGCTTACCCGGACCAATGACAGCGTCCATATTATGATCGGGCTCTGGGCCCTGGGCTTCTATGAAATCTTTGATGCGATCAGCGTGATGCGTGGTTATGTGGAAGACGGCAGCCGGAATCAGCTCCTGACGATGTCCTACTATAACTTGAGTTTGCATATGAACAGGTTCAAGATTGAGGTGTCCAAGCGGATGATGGAAAAATACGGACCGCCGGAAGACCATGAGCTGGTAGCGGCTTTCCTGCCGACATATCTGAAAGACATCAATTCTATCTTGTATTATCGCGGTGGAGACAAGCCGCCCCAGGTGCCGATCACGCAGCTGTTTTCCGACAGAGAGGAAGGATACCGGCATTTTGAGATTATGAAGAAGCTGTATGAGGGGCTTAAGGGTCAGAAAAAACGGCTCTTTTCTCCCTGTATTTTTCCTTGGTATGAGGTAGAACTGGGCGGTCACGACCTGGTGGTCAGGATGACGGTGACTGCCCATGCGCTGGAAGATGACCAGCTGGTCGATTATGTCAGCCAGGAACTGGCATCGGTCAGCGCTACTTCCGGCAGCGATCGAAGCCGGTGCATCCATTGTCTGCTTTATGAGCCGCGGACGCCGCTGCAGCGTCAAGCCTTGCTTCATTATGCGGCCGATAAGGAAACATATACCCGGAAAACGGCCTTTGACCTGATCCGGAAGCTTTCGCTGGAGCCAGAGGAGCTGCTGCTCCTGGAATCGTTCTTGCGCTATAAGAATCAGGACATTCGCGGCTTTGTGCTGGAGATGCTGGGCCAGCTTACGGGTGAGGCGCTTTATCGCTGTGCGGAACGTCTGGTTCGCCATAGTACCGAGGAAATGCGGGCCGGTGGGCTGGATCTGATCTTTAATGCCAAGAAAGCGGCACCGGATGCTGAGCTTATGGCGCGGCTGACGGCCTTGGCCGGGCAGATGGAACAGCCTACCGCCCGGGAGCAGATCCTGATTGAAGAAATCGTCGGTCACGGCAAGACGGATGAGATCCTGAACCGCAGGGGTTATGGCTTATATGACCCGGAAGTAGAGCTGTCCTGTCCCGAGACAGGAGATAATCTAAAGACAGTCAACGAATACTTCCGAGTTCCGAAGCAAGACTTGGACCGGCTGATTGAGAAACTGACCGATTTTGTGAATGTGCATAAGATGAAAGAGTACCGGAGCGTGGAAGGCGAGGAACTGTTACTGGCCAACGGACTTTCCCAGACGTACCGGAAACGGGGAATACCCTTGTATGAGACCTATCCTTTTCCGGAACTTTGGCAGGAATTCTATGAAACCGAGATCAAAGACACCGCGCTCTTGATGAACTTGGATATGGCCTTGCATATGGGGCTTGATAAAGAGCGGGCTGAGGATTATGAAACTTACCGCAAGTATGAGAAAGAGATCGTTGGCGCCGCCCGTTCGGAATATATCATGCCACATAATCCCCATCCCCAGTTAAGCGAGCGGTATAGAACGGTCAGGACGATAGTCCGTATCCTGATCAACATGTACGCCGCCGAGCTGCCCTTCAGGGTGGCGGCGGGGGCTGTCCGGCATATCATTAGGGAACTGCCCGACGAGGCATTGTGGTATCTTGACACCAAGAGACAGTCCGGACAGTATTCTTATGTGAACGGAACGCCCGGTTACGCTTTTATTAACAGCGACAAAATGAAGATGTTTAACGACCGGCTGCGCAGATGGGAAAACGACCAGGAATTTGCGGTGACCTTTTATCTCTTTTATGGTATTGACAAAAGATTCGGCTTCATCGCACAGAATATCGCGGCCCTGGAAAAGGAAAGCTATTATCTTCCGCATAGCTATTGCAGGCTGACTATCTTTCATTATATTAAGGCCTATCGGCTGAAACTGATAACTGCTGATCTGGTATACAAGGCGGTTTTTGAGGAGGTCGGGCTGCCCCGGGCGGTGATGCAGTTGAGTACTTTCGCCCATGAGAAACTGACGGAAGCCGATAAGTACCTACTAGGCCGCATCTATGAAACGGACATGCAGGAAGATGGCATGAGGAAGGTTGACAGGCAGGAAGATGTCATGCAGGAAGATGACAGGCAAGGTTCCGATCGGCCGGGAGCGGCCGGGGGGTACTGGCAGACCGGGTTATTCTTTTATGAGAATCTTATTAACACCATCCTGGATGTGGAGCTGAAGCGGGGCGACACACCGACGGTCTTTTCCAAGGCCGTGAGCTATATTGACAGAATCTCCGGTATAGACCGGCTCATCAATATATTAAAAGCGATGGGAACCGACAAGCTCGACCGCAAGACCTATTACGGAAGCCATGGGTCCGGGCGGCGGGAATGCTTCAGCCACCTGCTTCAGGTCTGTTACCCGCTGGAAACGGACCATGCCGGCCGGCTCCGCGAAGCGCTTGAAGGAAGCGGGATCAAGGAAGCGCGTCTGATCGAAGCGGCGATGTATGCCCCCCAATGGCTGGATATCGTGGAAGAATATCTGGGGTATGCGGGATTTAAGAGCGGCTGTTATTATTTTGCCGCCCATATGAATGAACGGTTTGACGAAAGAAAGCAAGCCATGATCGCCAAATACACTCCGCTGTCGGTCGAGGACCTCAACCGTGGCGCTTTTGACAACCGCTGGTTTTACGAGGTGTACGAGGTGCTGGGGGACAAGCTGTTCCAGCAGCTTTATGCGAGCGCCAAATATCTTTCTGATGGCAGCAAGCACGCCCGCGCCAGGAAATATGCCGATGCCGCCTTGGGGAAGGCGGTCAGGGAAGAGCTGGAAGCAGAGATTGTAAAGAAGCGGAACAAGGATCTGCTGATGAGTTACGGGATCCTGCCGGTCAAGGACCGGGCCGACATGCTGCACCGCTATGAGTTTTTGCAGCAGTTCCGCAAGGAAAGCCGGCAGTTTGGGGCTTTGCGAAAGGCCAGCGAAGAAGACGCCTTCCAGATGGGCTTAAAGAATATGGCATCCGCCGCCGGCTATGCCGACGCTTCGCGGCTGATTTTGGCGATGGAAACCGAACTGGTGAAAGAGAACCGCGCCTATCTCGAATGGCAGACGGTAAACGAATATGAGATAAAGGTCGGGCTCCGGGACGCCGGGGTGCCGGAGTTATTATTAAGAAAAGGGGAAAAGAACCTGAAATCAATCCCGGCGGTCCTGAAAAAAGATGCGGCAGTCCTCGCCATTAAGGACTTCCAGAAGAAGCTCAAGGATCAGCATGCCCGCACGGTGAAGATGCTGGAACAGGCCATGGAGGAAGAAGAATCCTATAGCTTCGGGGAATTATGCCGGTTGTGTGAGAACCCGGTGATCCGGGCGATCATCGTCCAGCTGGTGTTTGTCGGGGAAGACATGGACGGGTTTATTCGGGAAACAGCGGGTTATGTCTTGACGGACTGTGACGGCAGGGAGTACCGGCCGGATGCGGAAGCGCTCCTAAAAGTGGCTCATCCCTATGATCTGTACTGGAGCGGGAAGTGGCACCGCTATCAGCAGCACCTGTTTGAACGTTATCGCCAGAATGGAATCAAACAGCCCTTTAAGCAGGTATTCCGGGAGCTGTATGTCAAGCTGGCGGAAGAACTGGAAAAGGAAGCCTCGCTGATGTTTGCGGGCAACCAGATCCAGCCGAAAAAGACCGTGGCCTGCCTGCAGGGACGGAAATGGATCGCCGATTATGAGGAAGGCCTGCAGAAGGTTTTCTACGGAAAGGATATTATTGCGCGGATCTATGCCATAGCCGACTGGTTCTCGCCGAGCGAGGTGGAGGCACCGACGCTGGAATGGGTGGAGTTTTCCGGCCGGAAGACGTTTCAGGCGATTAAGATCAAGGATATCCCGGATATCATCTATTCGGAAGTAATGCGGGATGTCGATCTGGCGGTGAGCGTGGCCCATGCCGGCGGCGTGGACCCGGAGACCAGCCATTCCACGGTCGAGATGCGCAAAGTGGTGGCGGAGTTCAATAGGGAGCTCTTCCAACTTAAGAATGTTTCCTTCGAGAAAAACCATGCCGTTATCACAGGGCTTCGCGGAGAGTATACCATCCATATGGGCAGCGGGGTAATCCATCAGCTCGGCGGGCACCAGATCAATGTGCTGCCGGTCCATTCGCAGGCGCGGGGGAAAATCTTCCTGCCGTTTGTGGACGAGGACCCGAAGAGCGCGGAGATCATGTCCAAGATCCTGCTCTTTGCCGAGGACGGGAAGATCAAGGATCCCTATATACTATCGCAGCTTGTTAAAGGAAAATGATGCCGAAGGCCGCAGTGTCTGTACGCCAGTTTTTTACGATACTCGTCATGGCTGGTAATCGCTGTGGAGATCGGGGCTTATTATGAATATGATATAAAGAAGGATAGGAAGCGTTATCCATGCCGGATCAGCATTCTTGTCATATTTATAATAGGAGAGAAAGAGGTAACAGGCTATGCAGGAGATCGAATTTGCCATCTTGGACTTTATACAAAACAATTTAAGGACGGATATCGGGGATCAGTTCATGGTTTTCTTTACGTCGCTGGGAAACAAAGGTGCTTTGTGGATTGGTCTGGGGATATTGTTGATGATGTTCGGAAAATACCGGAAAGCGGGAGTCATGGTCTTAGGATCCCTTGGCCTCAACGGGATAATTTGCAATCTGATGCTGAAACCGCTGTTTGCCAGGATAAGGCCGTTTGATATCAATACTGCCATCCAGATATTGATACCGAAACCATCCGATTACTCCTTTCCGTCCGGTCATACCGCCGCCGCCTTTGCGGTGGTTGCCGCCCTGTATATGGCAAAGGTGAAGCATTGGTATGTGGCCCTTGTTCCGGCATGTCTGATGGCGTTTACCAGACTGTATCTGTATGTACATTACCCGACGGATATCTTGGGAGGGATTGTTGTCGGCGGCGCCAGCGGCGTGGCTTTTGGGCTGATTGTCAATTATTTTGTCGATCGATTTGATCAGTTCCGCAAACAAAGTACTGACGAATAAAAGCAGGTAGAAAACACCATCTAATAATCAGGAAGAAAGACATGACAAAGAAGGTCATTTATTTGTGACGATTGTGTCATGTCTTTTTGAATGCCCCCTGACTTCACGCTTAACATCGTTTGCCAATTTCCACCAAAATAATATCCGGACCGATCTTGATAATATCCTTATATGGGATAATAATATCCGGTTCATTGTAAAAAAGTGCATTAAATTTATTCCTTCCACAGATAATAAGCGCGTGAATATGCCCGTTGCAGTCTTCAAATTCCAGATCCGTCACTTTTCCCAGACTTTTACAGGTATGAATATTTATGACATCCTTGCATTTCAATTCTGAAAATAACATCTGCTTCACTCCTTTTTTATATGTATATTTTTCATCTAATCGGTGAATGATTAAATTACAGTAATCAATTCAGGAGGATGATGTATGGCACAGGGAAAAGTTGAAATTTGCGGTGTCAATACGGCAAAACTGCCGCTTTTGAAAGCCGGGGAAAAAGAAGAGCTTTTCGACAGGATCGAAGAAGGTGATCTGGAAGCCAGAAAGATATATATTGAGGGTAATCTGAGGTTGGTTTTAAGTGTGATCAAACGTTTCTCTTCCAGTAATGAAAATGTCGATGATCTGTTTCAGATCGGCTGCATCGGATTGATTAAGGCTATCGATAATTTTGACACCACGTTAAACGTCAAGTTCTCTACTTATGCAGTGCCGATGATTATCGGCGAGATCCGGAGATTCCTCCGGGACAACAATTCCATCCGCGTCAGCCGTTCGCTTAAGGACACGGCCTATAAGGCCATCTATGCCAAAGAAAATATGATCAAAAGAGACCTGCGGGAGCCGACCGTCACGGAGATTGCCGAGGAAATCGGGATTTCCAAGGAAGATATCGTCTATGCGCTGGATGCCATCCAGAATCCCATGAGTTTGTACGAGCCGATATTTACCGACGGCGGCGACACTCTCTATGTAATGGATCAGATCAGCGATAAAAAGAACAAGGAAGAGACCTGGGTGGAACATCTTTCACTGAGCGAAGCGATGAAACATTTGGGTCAGCGGGAAAATGAAATCATCGGGCTGCGTTTCTTTCAGGGCAAAACCCAGATGGAAGTGGCTGACATGATCGGCATTTCACAAGCCCAGGTTTCCCGTCTGGAAAAGAATGCTCTGAAAATCATGAAAAATTACCTGACCGCGTAATCAAATAAGGAATCCCCTATATTTATCGTTGAATTTTACCATTATAATTATCGAATTATCTATAAATATGTATATAAAACGAATTTGACTTAAATTTAACTTGACAAATAGTTAGCAATAAGTTAAAGTGAAAGTAGTTAGTTCAAACTAACACTCGCGGCTTACAGTTTATTTACTTGCTATGTCTTACTTGAACTTTACTGTAAGCCGCAGAACTTTAAGAACAATTTATGATTGACCAGTTCGGTAATGTTTTTCTAAGGAGCTTTCAGTAACAGCTTTCTCGTTATACTTTAAAACTCATTATTCTGCAAAACCCAGTCAGCATAATCAGGGTTGCTCCAGACGGTTTTGTCCTCGAAGGTAACGGACTTGATACAAGATAGGATAAACGCTGCCTGATGGGTTCCGGAGCGACGATCCCAGCCGTCAAAAAGGTTGGAGTATTCACTTACGTCCGTTTCTCCGGGTTCGAGTATAGCGGCATCACGCTCTTTTTCCAGCATATCTAACATTATTTTTCGTTCAGGTTCTCCGTAGAAAGGTTGAAGCTCTTTGATATAATAATCATAGTTCTCCATGTAGTGATCATACTCTCCCTTCGTCTTCACATAGACGAAAGTTTTCGGAGACACGGGGGATATGCCTGTTATGATGATATCAGACCCTGCGTTTCCGATCCCGCCGTTCTGATCCACACCCCGTGCGTCCCAGTAGAGTTCAAGCGGGTTGCCGTCCTTGTCAAAAGCCATGAAAGCCTGTTCGAAATATATGATATTCTTATTGCCCGTGTTTGTTACATAGCTTGCAAGCATAGGCCATTTGTAGATGCCGTCATTAAAATCGACCCACGCGGAATCAACAATGAGCGGAGCGCTGCTGTTTACCGTATTTGCGGCGGTATCACCGGCAGTTAGGCCTTGGGGAGAATTCGTAGTAAAACCAACCATAAATATCATAAGAAATAAGGAGCATGCCCCAATTGCCCATTTAGGAGCCTTCTTGAAATTCATCACGTTGTTAATCCTCGCTTTCATAGTATGGTAACTGCCCTCTCCGAAAGCCAGAGGGCTTAATATCGCAGGTTTACGAGTGTATAGATTCACAAGCAGCATAGAGTATTTCTGCCGCAGATCGTCCGCCGAGCAGCGCAGGACCGCTTCATCGCAAGACATTTCCATGTCCTTTGACATGAGGAAATAACTGATCCAGATGACTGGGTTAAACCAATGCACCGCAAGGATGATGAATGCCAGCGGCTTAATAAGATAGTCGCGCCGCTTGACATGCACCTGTTCATGCTTAAGTATATATGCAAGCTGTTCGCTGTCGCAGTTCAGCGGAATATAGATTCTGGGCCGGGCAAATCCAAGAACGAAAGCAGTAGCGACTCTGTCCGTCCGGTAAATATTTCTGCATTCGATCGTAGCGTCATAAACCCGCCTTTTCAGGCGAAAATATCCGATGACAGCATAGGATAGCAGCACGGTTGTCCCTGAAAGCCATACATAAGCCAAGAAGGCCAGCGCCGCCGGTACCGGGTTTGCCCTCGCCGTGGGATCAGCTTCCGGAATAGGATTAGCGACAAACCGGTTTGCCGGTTCTTCAACAATAAAGCCGCTGCTTTCCATATGCGGTACCGGCTCAAAAACAGCAGAAATCGGAATAATTTCGGCGTTAGCCGGCATTAGGCTTGCCGGGCTTTCCCATTGTATGGGGCACACCAGCCGCAGGAAAACAACTGCCCACAGCAGGTATGAAAACATCTTCGGGGCTTTTTTAAGCAGCAAGCGCGCTATTATCACGGCAACTGCCACGATACTCGCAGCACCGCTCATATTAATTATGCTGAATAAAATATCCGTCATTTTTTCGCCTCCTCAATTATTTTCCGCAGCGTGTCCGCTTCATCGGCGGTCAAAGACTTTCCTTTTAAGAAAGCCGCAACGAAAGACGGTATTGAACCGTCAAAAGCCCTATCCAGCAAATTATCGGCTTCGTACTGCTGAACTTGTTCCCGTTTAATAAGTGCAGAAACGGTGGCGTTATCGTTGACCAAAAACCCCCGTTCCGACAGCTTTCTGATCACGGTGTATGTCGTCGGCCTTTTCCAGCCAAGCCGGTCACCGCAAATGACAGACAGCTTTTTAGAGTTTATAGGCTCAAACTCCCATACGATGTTCATAAACTTAAACTCGGCATCGAATAATTTCAGTTCGTCCATACAATCACCTCCTGTTTATCGCGATAAACTGAATTAATTTGAGTTTATCGCAATAAACAGGGTTTGTCAACATGTTTTATTAAGAAGATCATATTTATTGTATCGCCATGACTGCAGCACAAGGACAAAGCGGTTGACATAATGACAATAAGGACATATAATGTTGTTATATTATAAAAAACACATAGATGTAGTGTTTTGGAATTGTGGAGGGAGATACACCGATGAAGTGCCCATTTTGCGGTCATGAAAACACCAGAGTCATCGACTCCAGGCCTGCCGAGGACAACAACTCCATCAGAAGGCGCCGGGTATGTGATGAATGCGACAAGCGGTTTACCACCTACGAGAAGATTGAGACGATACCGCTGATCGTTATCAAGAAAGACAACAACAGAGAAACCTATGACCGTTCCAAGATCGAAGCAGGGGTTCTGCGTGCCTGTCATAAAAGACCGATCAGTGCCCATCAGATCAATCAGCTGATCGAAGAAGTGGAAACCCAGATTTTCAGCAGGGAGGAAAAGGAGATTGAAAGCCGCATAATCGGCGAGATTGTCATGAACAGGCTGAAGGATCTGGAAGCGGTCGCCTATGTCAGGTTTGCTTCGGTTTACAGGGAGTTCAAAGATATCAATACCTTTATGGACGAGCTGAAGAAGATGCTGAATTAACATAGTAATCATAGTAATTCAAGGAATCATAGTATCAAAGTAATCTTAGTAAAATAAGGAATCATAACATCAAAGTAATCTAATTGCGTATAAGTACAGGATGGCAGCAGGCACCAGAGCTATGCTGCCTTTCGGTAATCATAACGGAATATAACTGAAAAAACGCACAGGCATAGTGCTTTGGAAACGATACAGCCAGAGGAGATAATAATATGTCATTGTTTAGACGTAACAAAAAAGGAAACATCCCGGAAAACACGGCCTCCGAAGATAAAAGCAAAGATTCTGTCACGCTTTACACGGCAACCGGTAACGTTGACGCAGTCAAGGATTCTCTGCTTCATCAGTTTGCAGAGATGACCAGGGAAGTGGCGGCATTGCCGAATCCGGATGCATCCTTCTGCCTCAGCTTGCATCTACATAATAACGCCATCGTAATCCTGAGCATCATATCTGATCATAAATATGTATCAGAACAAATTGCCGGGATGACCGATTTTTTTGCCCAAGCCAATTGCCGTAACACCGAACTGCATCACAGCGTCCTGAATCAGATACGGGTATTTAACTGTATCATAGGCTGTTTTTATGAATATGATGATGAAGCAAGCGCAGCTGACGTGCTGGATCTGCTATATGGCGCCGCAAAGACGATTAACGCCCTTGTCCTGACCAAAAGAATGGAGCTTTTTAATCACGAGCATAAGCTGGTTCTTTCTATAGAAGGGCAAACGGATCTGGACACGTATACCCCCATTGCGAACGCGGACTTGCTGGACGGCGGCGCAGAAGAGACAGATGCAGACCGGATGCGGCGTGAACGCTCGATGGCAGTCTTACAGGAAAAGGGCATCCCCCATCTTCCCGGTCTGCATGCAGCGGTTAAGGAGTCGGAAGCCAGGATCCGTTCAGCGGCTGAGATCGTAGACCGTTTGCTGGCCATGTTTGCTGTCTGTGTATACTGCGAAGCGCGCAGTAACGGAGGTTCCTTAGAAGAACCCCATAAATATCTGAAGCGGATAGATGAGATCCTGACAGGTAACCTGAAAAGCTGTCTGACACCGGAAGAAACGGCATTCTTAAATGTCAAGAATCCGGACGGGCTCATGTATGCAAGGTTTGGGTGGCGGTATGAATGCTGCCACGTCCTTATGTGGGTACTCGGACTTACTGACGAGCTGGGTTATCCCGACAAAATTTGTAATGTTTCGGATATGGCAGCGATTCTCTGGAATGTAAAAAGTGCCAACGACCTTTTTGACAACGCCAAGGCCCGTCAGGCGGAGGATATTCTGGATGCGGCTGATTTGGTGCTGAGATATGACTGGGCCTGTGTGGATGCCCGGATTCACAAGGAGCAAAGTCCCGCAGGACTGAATGGCGAGGTGGTCTATGAATGGCATTACGCCTTTAACTGGCTGACCGGCGCAAACAATAACGCGGACTGGGATCGTGTTTCTGTTGATACGTAATTTAATACTACATAAATATGTTCTTTATTTGTAAGTTAATATATGAGTGCAATAATATGGGTCAAAAACGTTAAATCAACCTATAATTTACGTTTTTGACCTTTTTGACGTTTGCTTATTAAGAAATGCTTATCCAGTTCTTTAATAGAGACTGAAGAAATTGCAAAGTAGCAACAAACAAATACGGCATATATAGTCTTTATGTAAATAATGACAATGTATATATAATTAACATCAAAGGCAATGACATGCAAGACGGCGCAGGCGGAGCTCAGACAGTAACGCCATACGGTGTAATTGTTGCCGGGTTAATTTTAGTAGCGGTATATACAGTGGCAGGTGGAGTAATGGTAGTAGCTGCCGCCGCCGCAACACCTGTGGTTGCAGCAACTAAGTAAGATAAGCAGCTGCTGAGAGCAGTTGCTTACATGATTACCATAAGTATATTTTTTGATTCTTATTGATGAGGTTTCTTATTTGTCGATTTTTAGGAGATGAAAACGTGAATGAAAACTATACATATAATCCACTGATTGGAAGAGACAGTTCCCCCCAAAGTGCTTCTTATTATCAGCATATTAAAGGACATGGCCCTGTTGCGTGTGCTTTTGACGTTACCACTAATTGTAATTTCAATTGCATGCATTGCTATAATAACAGCGGCTCAGCAAAAACAGATGAGTTGACAAATGCGGAGTGCATAATGATGCAGAGCAGATTGCCGATATGAGGTGTTTGAGTGTATGCCTTTGCGGCGGCGAACCGTTAATGAGAGAAAATATAGTGGATATTATCAAAGTGATTAAGAAAAAAACAGGAACGGTACATATGGTCTCTAATGGCTCATTAGTGACCGAGGAAAAGCTTGGATTGTGTACAGATGCTGGATTAAATTTGATTCAATTTAGTTTAGATGGAGCGAATGAATGGCAACATGATGTTTTTCGGAGACACCCAGGTGCATTTGAAAAAGTTATCAATGCGATTAAAATTGCTAAGAAGTTAGGGCTTAAAGTAGCAATTTCATTTATACCTAATAAATTAAATTACAAATCCTATCGGAGTTTTATCGATCTTTGCCTGTCACTAGACATTGAAGATGTAAGGACTATGCCGCTTATTCCAATGGGCAGAGGCAGTCAAATATATGATTTGGTTTTAAGCGGTGAAGAAGAACTGGAATTTCGACAGTCTGTTGAGTGGGCGAAAGTATATCTTCGAGGCACAAGTACAATGGTCAGTCATGGTGATCCAATTGATCATTTATATAGGATGCCGACAAATGTAGATCTCAATTTTTCAACGTACCAAGTTGAAGTAAAATCAAATGGTAAGCTTGGATTAACGACGTATCTGCCAATCTATATTGGAGACCTGCATAAGCATAGTTTAAAAGAATATTGGGATTCCGGACTGGATAAAATATGGGGCCATCCGAAAATAATCCCATATCTTAACAAAATAAGAACCATATATGATTTTGATAAATTTGAACCGAGGCCGTTTTCTGGTGATAGCATAGAGTTTGACTTAATTGATAATAAGGAGGAATAGAAATGAAATATACAGCACCTTTAGAAAAAGATATTTTTATACGCAAAGGGGACAATGGGGCAGGTATTATCTATGATAAAACAAAGGGACGTCAACTGGTGCTTAATAAAACGGGAATTAATATATCTGAAATCGCATTTGATTCTTCAAGCAGCCAGGAGGTACTTCAACGAGTTGCCCAGATGTATCCTAATATTGAGACAGAAGTACTAGAAAACGACATTAAGGAATTAATGAAAATTCTTAGCGTTTTCCACTTAATAAAATGGAATAAGGATGATGAAGATGAATACAATTGCTTTTTCCAGTTGGAATCAAAAGATAAATTGTTCAGAATAGCTGGCGAGGAAGATTACGAGGTAGTATCCGATTTTATTGAAAAAATAGGATTTCAAGGGGAAAAAACTTTTTCTGTTGCTCAGTTTGAACAATACTACGATATTGCCAGTATTCGCTTCCGCTCATTCGGTTTAAGTGAATGTTATGCATATTGCGTAGAAAACGGTCAAGTAAAAGCAGTTTTGGCTTTTACGCCTCCGTCACCCAGCAGTCTCGTGTTATCTTTAGTGTCGTTTTTCTTTTTGGACGAGTTGAGCAATGACGATGTGAAGTCGATACTTTATGCCTTAATTGTAAGGATATTACCGCGTTTTTATCATAGAATTGCCAAAGTCAGGATTTCAGCAACGGAAAAGAGTTATGAAAAATTAGAGGTATTTATAAATGCTTTGGAAATGAGTAAAGAAGCATACCTGCCTGACGAAACTACAGACGGGTCAGTTACATTCTATTCGCAGAATGTTAACTTTTTTGTTCGTGATAATAAGTCGTCATGATATTTATTTTAGAACAATCTTATACAGGAGGATGACAGCGAGGCTGAAGTACGGTATAATTAATAGAACCTTTTATAAAATTGTATAGTACAAAGAAAGGAGTAGATCTTATGAGATTATTAACAATCATTGTAGCGTTGACATTGCCAGGAGCATGCATTTTAACAGGAGTTTTAAGCCGTTTTTCCGTACCATCTAAACCCAATATGGCTTTTGGGTTCAGGACGCGGCGTTCCTCAAGCAGTATCGAGGCATGGCAATATGCAAATAAATTATGTGGGTTATTTTTTTTAATATTAGGTATTATTTACTTATTAGCGGGCATAATTGGTGTAAATGTTTTTAGGAACACTTCTTTGTCTCAGTTTAGGGATATAGTTACAATCTATGCTATAAGTTTTATGGTATTTGTTGTTATATCTATAATATTAACACAAATTATTCTATGTAAAAAATATGATATCAATGGAAATATCAAAACTTAATACACTTTTTTGATGAAATAACCGTATCTGATAAGCAAAAGACATGAAAGAGTGTATAAGATATGACATTATTTATAATGAAATTTATAAAGAAACAATCAGGTTTTTTCGGCATACTTTGTTTTATAACTGTTTTAAACAGTCTGTTATCCTTGGTTTTACCTTATTTTTCGGGTGCATTTGTTGATATGTTGATCAAAAGTCCTTCCAAAGCAAATGTCGTTAATTTTGCTATTAATATATTTGTCATTGGTTTAGTCATAATACTTTTTACGTTTGTCGGGAAAATATTAATGGCCTATCTAGTAAGTAATAATGAATATTTTTTAAATCAAGAAATTATTTCACATATACAAAAAATACCTTTGGAAACATTCAATTCCCGATTTGTATCTTCCTATTTGACTAATCGTATCACAACAGATGTAAGTACGTTGGTCAGATTTTATATGTTTAACATATTTGTTTTCTTTATAAATATTATCACGTTAATTACGGTATTTGCTATCATTTATTTTATAAGCGCTCATATATTCTTTATCACTTTACTCTTTGTCCCAATATATATTCTCTGCTATATCATCGTGAAAAAATATCTCAAGATCGCACAAAAAAAATATAAGGAATCTCAAAATCAATATGCTAAAGTAATATATAACCAAATTGATCAAGTATACTTTATTAAAGCCAACAGTAGTTTTGATCGAAGTACTGAATGCTTAGGAAAAGGCTATAATAAACACTTTAAGTTTCTTTTTAATTTAAGTAAAATATCAGAATTCTATTTATCAATTGATTCAATACTTGCAAGCTTGTTTCAAGCTATTGTATTAATTATTGGCGGTTTTCAAATAATTTAATAATACTCTATCAATTGGCCAATATACTATCATTAATATATATTTTACAATGCTGCTAGGAATATTAAAGTATTATTTTAATATAGGTAAAGACTACCAAGATGCCAAAGTTTCCTATAATCGCATTATGGAATTATTATCTATTGCAAAAGAAGGTAATGGAGATATTATTCTTGATTCAGTTGATGAAATTGAAACCAGTAGTATTGGCTTTGTATATCCGGATTCAAAAAGCTTTCATCTGTTTTTAGAAAATAATAGATTTGTCAAGGGAAATATTTATCTTTTCAAAGGTGACAATGGTTCGGGAAAAAGCACAATATTTAATTTATTATCAGGAATAATTCAAAACTTAAATATGGGATACATCCGAATATCTGCAAGAGACATAAGAGATATTGATATGTATGATTTACGTGCCAAGAGAATATCCATCTTGTTACAGCAACATAAACCGGAATCAGATTTGACTGTAGAAGAGTATCTGAGAGAAGCATTAGTAGATAATAATAAAAATAGTTTATCGGCTGCGATTGAGGAAAAATCTATTGACTTAATTTTTGCGGATACTTTGTTTGAAATAAAGGACTTCTATTCACGGAAAATGCACTCTCTTTCTGGAGGTGAAATGCAAAAGGTAAGAATAACCTACACTCTTTTAAAATCGTTCGACTTATTGATACTAGATGAGCCTTTTACCGCATTGGATAAAAAAACCTGTAATAATTTAATCAAATATTTGGAAGCAATAAAATTAAGTAATCTTATTCTTTTATCTAATCACGATAACAGATTGGATAATCTGGCTGATGCCATTATAAGGGTATGATAGAAATGCAATGATTATGTTTATAAGATTCGGTGCTTAATTAAACAATAAGCAAAAAATCCTTGCAATTTCCCCAATCATTGTATAAAATAAAGCAAAACTAAATATGATATCAGGTAAGAAGAAAGGAACAGTAAACATGAAAAGAAAAGAAAGGAAAGCCGTCTTTTCGATCATGGTGCTGACAGCACTTGCTATTGCACTGAGCGGCTGCTCAGGTGATAAGAAAGGTGATGAAGAATCTCTTATTACTGTCGGTATACCTCAGGATCTGGAAGACAGTCTTGACCCCCACAGAGCGGTGGCGGCAGGAACTAAAGAGGTATTGTTCAACTTGTTTGAAGGGCTGGTCAAGCCCGCAAGCGACGGTAGTTTTATCCCTGCAGTGGCAAGTGACTTCACCATATCGGAAGACGGCATGGTTTACACGTTTGAATTACGAGAAGGAGTCAAGTTTCATGACGGCAGCACGGTCACGGCAGAGGATGTAAAGTTTTCGATTGATAAATGCGCCGATGCCGGAAGCGGAGCCCCGCTGGTAGCGGCGTATTCTAATGTTGCGGAAGTCGTCATCGCCGATGCGGCAACCGTGGAGATCCGCCTGAAAGAGCCGGATACGGAATTCCTGGCTTCCATGACAACGGCGATACTTCCCGCCGCCAATGCTTCACCGGCCACCAACCCGGTCGGAACGGGTCCTTACCGCTATGTCTCCCGGTCCCCGCAGGAGAACTTCATAGTTGAACGGTTTGAAGATTACTGGGGAGAAAAGGCCAATATCAAGAACGTCGTCTTTAAGATATGCCCCAATGCCGATACCCTCCTGATGGATCTGGAGGGCGGCTCCATCGATATGTATGCGCGGCTGCCGGCCGCCCAGGCGGCTGAATTGTCCGACCGTTTTGCGGTGATGGAGGGTTCGATGAACCTGGTTCAGGCCCTTTATCTGAATCACGACGTAGCCCCCTTTGACGATGTGCGGGTCCGCCAGGCCTTGTGCTATGCCATCGAGCCGGCTGAGATCATGGAGATGGTATCGGACGGCAAGGGAACCGAGATCGGCAGCAGCATGTTCCCTTCCTTTCAAAAATATTACATGGAAGAGCTGAAAGACGTCTACGAGCAGGATGTGGAGAAATCCAAGCAGCTGCTTGCCGAAGCCGGATACGCGGACGGATTTTCCTTTACCATTACCGTCCCGTCCAACTATCCGCAGCATGTCGATACCGCCCAGGTACTGGTAGAACAGTTCAAAGCGGTCGGCATCGAGGCCAAGATTGAGCTGATCGAATGGGAAAGCTGGCTCAGTGACGTATATGCGGGGCACCAGTATGAAACGACGGTGATCGGTGTCGATGCCGCCAGCCTGACGGCCAGAGCCCTGCTGGAACGTTTTACCTCGGCTTCGCCCAGCAATTTTATCAGCTATGACAATGCCGAGTATGACCTGGCTTTTGCCAATGCGGCGGGAAGCACCGACGATCTGGCAAAGACGGCCTACTATAAGGAGTGCGAAAGAATCCTGGCGGAAGACGCGGCAAATGTCTATATCCAAGATCTCCCGGAGTTTGTGGCTCTCAATAAAAACTTCGGCGGCTATGAGTTCTATCCGCTTTATGTCCAGGATATCGCCAAGCTGTATATCGTCTCGGCGGAAGAGTAATACCTTATTATAATGATAGGCAGCATTAGCACAGCTTTTATTTTTATACCGAAGGGAAAGCCCGTATAGCAGGCAGATGGGAGCAAAAATGAGATATGCCGGTAAAAAAATCATGACGTTGCTGATTACTTTATTTGCGGTCTCATTTTTTGTCTTCTTGTCCTTTCATCTGATTTCCGGCGACCCGGCGACAGCGATGCTGGGAACGCAGGCAACTCCGGAACGGCTGGCCGCCCTGCGGCAGGAACTGGGGCTGGACCGCCCCTTTTGGGAACAGTACGGTTCATGGCTCATGGGCTTTGTGACGGGCGACATGGGTATTTCCTACAGTTATCAGATACCGGTCAGCGAGATGGTAGCGGATAAGATCCCGATCACCATGACGCTGACTTTGCTGGCGTTTCTTTTTATTGTCCTGATCGCGGTTCCGCTGGGGCTTTTTGCGGCAAGGCACGCCGGCCGGCCGGCCGAGCGGGTGGCTATGGCCCTCAATCAGGTCATTATGTCGGTGCCGCCCTTTTTTGCCGGTTTACTTATTACCTTGGTGTTCGGTCTGATTTTGCGGCTTTTTGTACCCGGCGGCTATGTTTCTTATCAGGACAGCCTGGCCGGCTTTATCGGCTATCTGATTTTCCCCGCCTTGGCGATAGCCCTTCCAAAAGCGGCTATGGCGGCCAAGCTGCTACGCGGGACGGTCATGTCGGAAGCACGGCTGGATTATGCCAGGACCGCCTATAGCAAAGGAAATACTACCAAGGCCGTCCTTTACAGCCATGTGCTGAAAAATGCCTTGATACCGCTGATCACCTTTCTGGGGATGGCGCTTGCCGACATGATTGCGGGAAGCATTATTATTGAGCAGGTGTTCGGGATTCCCGGTCTGGGGCGGATTCTCCTTTCGTCCATTTCCAACCGCGACCATCCGGTGGTGATGGCCATTATCCTCTCTATTACGCTCCTGATTTTGATGGTCAATATCGCGGTAGACCTGATCTATGGCCTGGTAGACCCAAGGATCAGCATGAAGAGCTGACCGGTACGATGCGGCTAGCACTTATAAAGAGGGCAGCACTTATGAAGAGGACAGCACTTATGTATAACAAGAAAAACTACAGCTTAATAATCGGCGGGAGCCTTTCGGCAGTGATGTTTCTGTTTATGCTGGTTGGTATTTTTTATCTGCCTTATGACCCGAATGAGATGGATGCCGCCGCCAAGTTTGCCGGCTTCTCGTTCCGGCACTGGCTGGGCTGTGATAATTTCGGCCGGGATCTGCTGAGCCGGGTGATGGAAGGCAGCCGGACGACATTGTTCGTGGCCGGCAGCACGGTGCTGGCGGGAACCGTCTTCGGTGTCATCTTAGGGGCTTTTACCGGTTACTTCGGCGGCATTATCGACGAAGTCGTCATGCGGATACTTGACGCGGTCTTGGCATTTCCGAGCATTTTGCTGGCTCTGGTTTTTATCAGCCTGCTGGGAAGCGGGAGAAATAACATGATCATTGCGCTGGGAATCGCCTTTATCCCTAGCTTTGCCCGAATCGTCAGGGGAGAGTTCATCAAATATAAAAATATGGACTATGTCACCAATGCCCGGCTCCAGGGAGCCGGCCCGCTCCGCCTGATGTTCATACATATTCTCCCCAATACCTTAGGGGTCTTGCTGTCCGCTATTATGATCGGCTTTAACAATGCCGTGCTGGCAGAAGCGGGCATGAGCTATCTGGGCATCGGGGTACAGCCGCCGGATGCCAGCCTGGGGCGGATGCTGGCAGAAGCCCAGGCCTATTTGTTCCGCTCTCCGGCCGGGGCGCTGGTTCCGGGCATCGTGCTGATCCTGATTATCTTAGGGGTCAGTATGCTAAGTGAAGGGATTCAGAACCATTTTGAATAGGAAATTGAATAGGTAATAGAATAGGAAATCTGAATAGGATATTTGAATAGGAAATCTGAATAGGAAATTTGAATAGGAAGTCAAGAATCATGATGAAGCAAGACAGACCTCTTTTGCAGGTACACGGTCTCAATATTGAATTTCATGACGTGCTGGTGCCGGAAACGGTAGTATATGATTTCGAGATGGACTTATATCCCGGAGAGATCGTCGGCATCGTCGGCGAATCCGGCTCCGGCAAATCCATGTGCGCCCTTGCCATCGCCGGCCTGCTCCGGCGACATGATATGCAGAAAAAAGGCGAGATTCTTTTTGCCGGCCAGGATCTCCTTACCTGTCCCCGAAGCGTGCTGCGGCAGTTTCAAGGCAATGATATCGCCATTGTCTTTCAGGAGCCGATGTCATCCTTGAACCCGGTCAAGCGGGTCGGCTGGCAGGTGGAGGAAAGCTTACGGATCCACACCCGTCTTTCCAAAGAACAAAGATATGAAAAGACCATTCAGATGCTCGATGACGTCGAACTGGCCGACCCGAAAAGAGTCTACCGCCAGTATCCGCACGAGCTTTCCGGCGGGATGCGCCAGCGGGTCATGCTGGCAGCCGCGATGATCTGCGAGCCGCAGATTCTGATAGCCGATGAGCCCACAACGGCATTGGATGTCACCGTCCAGTCCCAGATCATGGAACTGCTGAAACGGATCAACCGGGAAAAAAACACCGCTATTCTCTTTATTTCCCATGACTTAAGCCTGGTGGCGCGCCTATGCGAACGGGTGCTGGTCATGCAGGGCGGCTATGTCAGGGAAAGCGGGCCGGTCGAGGATATTTTCCATCGCCCGCAAGAGGAGTATACCAAGAAACTGATTGCTGCCATCCCGACGATACCGACGATGCCTACAGTCACGCTCAGCTAGTGCGTATTAAGGAGAACTCCGATGAAAAATAAAGAAGATAAGCCGGGCCAAGCCATCCTGACGGTAAAAAACCTCAATGCCTTCTACAGGGAGCGCGGCACCAAAGGGGGAAGCCGCCGGCAGATCCTATATGATATTTCTTTTTCCATGCAGGAAGGGGAAATCCTGGGCCTGGTCGGAGAGAGCGGCAGCGGCAAATCGACGCTTGTCAAGACCCTGCTGGGGATTCATAAGGATTATCACGGAGAAATCCTTCATTACTCGTCGCGTCCGCAGATGGTATTTCAAGATCCTTACGGCTCCTTGAATCCGTCCCGCAAGATTAACTGGATCCTGGAAGAGCCGCTGCGGCTTGCAGGCGGCTTCAGCAAAGCAGAACGCCAGGAAAAAGTCATGCAGATGCTTCATAAAGTGGGCCTGGAGGAAAAACTGGCAGAGCGCTATCCCCGCCAGCTTTCCGGCGGTCAGCGGCAGCGCGTCGGTATCGCCGCCGCCCTGATGCTGAAACCGCGGCTGCTGATAGCCGATGAGCCGATTTCCGCCCTGGACGTGACGATTCAGTCCCAGATACTGAACCTGCTGCTTACGCTGCATGAAGAAATGGGGCTGTCAATCCTGTTTATTTCCCATGATCTGCGGGTAATCTATCAGATGTGTGAACGCATCCTGATCCTGAACGACGGCGCAATCTGCGAAGAAGGCCCTTGTTCAGAAGTCATCTTTTCCCCAGTGACCGATTATACGAAAGCACTGCTGCGTGCCGCCGGCCTGGAGCCGCTCTAACTTTCAAGCCGCTTTCTTGTCAACTTTTATATATACAACTTTGCTGTTCAATGGTATACTCTAAAAAAAGATTATTTAGCAGAAGGGACGATATGCCGGCAATATTTGAAAGCTTATATCCTGACCATTATTTTGCTTCCACCTACCGGATTCCGTTCGGGAAGCTGTATGAGGAAGGTTACCGCGGGATCATTTTTGACATTGACAATACTTTGGTGGAGCACGGGGCACCGGCAGATGACAGGAGCGTGGAGCTGTTCCTGCGGCTTCGGGACATCGGATTCGGAACCGTGATCCTGTCCAATAATAAAGAGCCGCGGGTAAAACTGTTTAGCGATGCAGTGGGCAGCGGCTATATTTACAAGGCGGCCAAGCCGTCGGCCAAGAACTACCGGAAGGCCATGACGATGATGGGGACTGACCGGAGCGACACCTTATTTGTGGGAGACCAGATTTTTACTGATGTATGGGGGGCCAGAAGGGCCGGCCTCTTGAGCTATCTGGTCCGGCCGATTGATAAAAAAGAAGAAATCCAGATTGTTCTGAAGCGCTATCTGGAAAAAGTGGTGCTGTATTTTTATAAGAGAAAATGCAAAAGAGAAAACAGGATATATATGCAGGAGTCAGAATGACAGTGATAAACGGAAAAACGAAAGTATACGGACTGATCGGTAATCCCGTGGAGCATACGCTGTCCCCGCTGATCCACAATACGCTGGCGGAAGCTCTGGGGCACAATCTGGCCTATGTCCCGTTTCCGGTTTTAGTGGACGGACTGGGCGCGGCGGTGCGCGGAGCCTTTGGGCTGGGCATCGGCGGGATGAACGTGACGGTTCCTTATAAAAATACCGTGATACCGTTTTTGGAACGGACGGATGCAGCAGCGGCCCGGATGGGTGCGGTCAATACGCTGGTCAGGGAGCAAAGCGGCTATGCCGGATATAATACCGACATCGAAGGCTTGCATCGGGCTTTGATAAGCGAGGATATCCGGATTGCGGAAGCAGACGTTCTGCTGCTCGGAGCCGGCGGCGCGGCCAGGGCGGCGGCCTTTTTGTGCGCCGATCAGGGAGCCGCTTCGCTGGTCATCCTGAACCGCTCGAAGGAAAATGCCGACCGGCTGGCTGCCGAGGTCAACGCTTCATATGGCCGGGACTGGGCTGAAGGTATGGCACTGGAAGATTATCATAAGCTGCCGCAGAAAAGCTTTCTGGCGCTTCAGGCGACCAGCGTCGGGCTTTATCCTGAAAGCGGGCGGGCGGTTATTGAAGATCCTGATTTTTATGTCAGGATCCATACCGGATATGATATGGTCTATCGGCCGTCTGACACGAAGTTCATGAAACAGGTGCGAAAGGCCGGCGGTAAGGCTTACAACGGTTTAAAGATGCTGTTATATCAGGCTGTTATCGCTTATGAATTGTGGAACGGGATTACGGTGCCGGAAGCCGTTATCGGCAGGGTTTATGAAAATTTACGAAGCATGTCGGAGTCGGAGCCCAGTCATAATTTGGTACTGATCGGTTTTATGGGAAGCGGCAAAACCGTAATAGGGAAACAGCTTGCCAGACGGCAAAAGACAGAACTGATTGATACCGACAGCTGGATCGAACAGCTTGAAGGCCGCACTATAACGCAGATCTTTGCAGCGGAAGGCGAGGACTTTTTCCGGCAGCTGGAAACAGAAAGCCTTAAGAAGCTGCTGGACGGTCAGCAGAAAAGCATCATTGCCACCGGCGGCGGCCTGCCCATGAAGGCCGAGAACCGCTTGTTGCTGCGTCAGCTTGGGACCGTGATTTATCTGCGGGTCTCGTCCGAAGAGGTGATGCAGCGGCTTCGGGATGACGATAGCAGGCCGTTGCTGAGAGGCGGCGATACGCTGAACAAAATCAAACAGCTGATGGAACTGCGTGTTCCGGTCTACGAAGAGACAGCGGATATCGTCATTGATACGGACGGGAAAGACAAAGCGGCGATCGTGGAGGAAATTGTAACGGCCATCACTGAGCGGGAATGCTAAGGAAACACTGATGCATTACGTTTCCTGACAAAGTGGAAAAGGAGTTAGGGTAAAAAGTGGAAAAGGAGCGAGGGTAATATGAAAATTCTGGTCATCAACGGCCCCAATCTTAATTTTCTGGGGATCCGGGAAAAGGACATCTACGGAACTGCAGACTATCAGCATCTGTTGGGAATGATCGGCGAAAAAGGCCGAACGTCAGATGCCGAAATAGAAGTATTCCAGAGCAACCATGAAGGGGCGATTATTGACCGCATCCAGGATGCGTATTTTGACGGAACCGAAGGGATTGTCATTAATCCCGGCGCCTACAGCCATTATAGCTATGCCATCCGCGATGCGCTTGCGGCAATGACGATTCCTAAGGTGGAAGTTCACATTTCCGATATTACCGGGCGCGAAGAGTTCCGGCGGATTTCGGTTACGCAGCCAGCCTGCGATAAAATGATCTGCGGCCAAGGACTGGAAGGTTATCTTATGGCGATTGATTATCTCATCCAGGCTTGATTTCGTTATGAGGTGGGCGAATACAACCGACGAGGCAGACTATGATATTGATGATAGAAATAGCAGCATTCTGCGAAGTCTATTGGCGGGACTGATGACCAGTCTGGTGACAGGTGTTTTTGTTAGTCTCATGAATTAGGGATAAGTGAAATACGGCATTTCTTAAAGTGCAAGTGCGCATATTTGTTAAATCGAGATTAATCCTTGCCATCAACTAACTGGCTCCCCGGGCAATCTGACTATTTGGTATTCCAACTGGATGGTTTGAAAACCCGGCCCCCGAGCCCTCCCCCTGCTCTCTTTTCTATTAAACTTAATGATATGTCATTAGGGAGTGAACAGGAGCGAACAGTGAACAGTAGCAAACAGCTTACAGAGAAAATAATTCTAAATAAAAAAAGGTTGAAATAGTCAGTGATATATTATAAACTAATAAAGAATTAAATGGTGAACACAATAGGAGGAAGCAAAATATGATTTCCGCAGGTGATTTCAGAAACGGTCTTACGATAGAATATGAAAACAGTGTCTATCAGATCATTGAGTTCCAGCATGTAAAACCGGGCAAGGGAGCAGCTTTTGTCAGAACCAAATTAAAAAATATCATCAGCGGCGGCGTGGTCGAGAAAACCTTCAGGCCGACGGAACGCTATCCGCAGGCACGTATAGATAGAAAAGACATGCAATACTTATATAATGACGGCGAATTGTTTTATTTTATGGATCTGGAATCCTATGACCAGATTGGTCTTAACCAAGATTCCGTGGGCGAAACCCTCAAATTTGTAAAAGAAAATGACATGGTCAAAGTATGCAGCCATAACGGCAACGTATACGCCATCGAGCCGCCTTTATTTGTAGAGCTTCAGATCACAGAAACAGAACCCGGGCTAAAGGGCGATACTGCCACCGGCGCAACTAAGCCAGCGGTCGTGGAAACAGGTGCCACTGTCTATGTTCCCTTATTTGTGGAACAGGGTGATGTGATCAAGATCGATACCCGTTCAGGGGAATATCTCTCCAGGGTATAGACATTTTTTATCTTTTGCTTTTAAGACAATGGAAGGAAACTTCTGTTGTCTTTTTAATTGAAAGGAAACAAACAACTCAATTCAATGCATGCAACTCTCAGGAATTGCTAATAAAAAGAAAGGAATAAAATGGATTATACTAATTTCATAGACAACGTCAAAAAAGAAGTTCAGGACATCATGGGCGAGGGCTATACCGTCACGGCCACCCAGGTCAAAAAAAATAACGGCATCCTTTTAGACGGCATTACTATTGCCGGAAAGGGGCAGTCGGTTTTCCCGGCTTTTTATCTTAACAGTTTTTACCCGGAACATCAGAAAGGCAAAAGCATAGCGGCTATCGCCGGAGAAATCAATGCTGCATATCAAGAAGGCGGACCGCAGCCAGAACTTGACCTTGAGTTTTTCCGTTTCTATCAGCAGATGAAGGACAGGGTATTGTTTAAGCTTGTTCATTACCGTAAAAACCAAGAATTGCTCAAAGAAATCCCGCATATCCGCTTTTTGAACCTGGCGATTGTGTTTTATTGCAAGATTACCCATCAATTACTAGAAAACGGCACCATCCTGATCAACAATTCCCATCTGAATATGTGGCAGGTAACACCGGAGATTCTCTATGAGGATGCCTTGAGGAATACGCCGACCGTCTATCCGGCCGTCATCCAGACCATGGACGAAGTGATAAAGGGCTTATATGCGCAGGAACTCGAGGAAAACTGGGGTGCCGGCGCTGAGGCGGCTGAGTGTATCGACCGTGTCTTCGCGGAACAGGAAGCGCGTGCCTTTGCGGAACAGGAAGCGCGTGCCTTTGCGGAACAGGAAGCGCGTGCCTTTGCGGAACATGGAACGCGTGCCTTCGCGGATCAAGAAGCGCCGGAGCCCGGTCAAGAGCAAACTGTCCACCGGATGTATGTGCTGAGCAATCCGGAAAAGCTCTTTGGTGCCGCGGCAATGCTTTATCCTCAGGAGCTTGGCCGCTTTGCGGAACAAGTCGGTGCCAGCCTGTATCTTCTGCCCAGTTCCGTTCATGAGATCATCATGATTCCTGATGACGGGTTTCAGGACAAGGAGGCATTGCTTAAAATGGTAACGGAAATCAACGATACCCAGGTGGATCCAGAAGAAGTCCTGGCTTCGGCCATTTACTATTATGACCGTAAAAAAAGCGAGATTATCCGGCTTTAGCAAAATATGCTAAATCAAGAATAAATTTTTCACTGGACAATTTTCGCGCCTTATGGTATTATAATCAGGGTGATGTAATAAATTTGTAACAATTATGGAATATGCACTCGTAGTCTAACGGATAGAACGGAGGCCTCCGACGCCTTTAATGCAGGTTCGATTCCTGTCGAGTGCATTTTGCATCACCCTGTAACCATAAGTCTGGAGGTAAAAATGGCAGATCCCTATAACAACGGGAATTTTGGCAGCAGTCCCGCTGCTGGTCCAGGAAATTCCGACAGCAATAAAGATGGGAAACTGAATATAGTAGGTAATATGATCAAAGACAAGTCGGGGATGATTGCCGATTGGATTTTATCTCATACCAAAATAGTAATGCCCTTGATCTTGATCATATGTGTTGCGGTAACAGTATTGATTGCCCTGAATGCCAATGAGCAGAATCGGCTCGTGGAGGAAACAAAGATCCAGGAGGCCATCGCCTCAGAGGCTGAGGTATCTCAGATCAGCCTGAACGATATCAGCGTTCCGGACATTCCCTTAGAAGAAAATAAATATCCCGAAATCAATGATCTGATGACTGACTATTATACGGCACTGGCGGAAGGTGATATTGAGAAAGCCGCAACGATCAACACGGGTCTTGATGAGCTGGATCAAATCCGTGCTATGGAAATGTCAAAATACATTGACTATTATGAATCCATTGACGTATATACCAAACCCGGACTGTCCGAAGACAGCTTTGTTACCTATGTGTGCGGCAGAGTCCGATTTAAGGATGTCGATGCTGTCATACCGGGATTCCAGGCCTTTTATGTCATGAAAGATGAAGAAGGCGATTATGTCATCCGTAAGAGCAAGGAAGATCTGGGTGATGAGATCTATGAATATGTCAAAACCGTCACCCTGCAGGATGATGTAGTGGAACTGAACAATAAGATTACCGTGGAATATAACGAAATGATTGCATCCAATACCGAACTGGAAGAATTTATTGTCTACATGACCGGTAAGATCGAGGAGAATGTCGGTGTTGTTCTAGCCCAAAATGAACAGCCGGATATCACAGCGGATACCATAAAAGAAACGACTGCGGGCGCTGAAGGCGAAAGCGCGGCGGGGACGTCTGGTATAGAAGACATCCAGCTCAATGTCAGAGTCGATTTACAGGCCAGGACCACGGATGTCGTTAACATCCGTAGTTCAGACAGTGAAATTGCCGACAGGATCGGCAGAGCGGAGCTTGGTCAGGAGTTTACCGTATTGGAGCAGCGCGGCAACGGCTGGAGCCTTGTGGAATTTGAAGGCGGCGAAGCTTTCATAAAGAGTGAATATCTGGAGATCATCGATGAAGAACCTGTATCGGATGATGAGACCGACAGCCCTGAGGCGGACACTGACGATAACGCACTTGCTGAATCAGCTTCCGATGTCGAGACGAGAGGGACAGTAACCGTAAAAGAAAGCATCCGGATAAGAAGCAAGCCTAACACGGACGGAGATATCCTGGCAACGGTCTATGCCGGCGAAGAGCTGGATCTGGTCGAGGAGATGAGCAACGGCTGGACAAAGATCACATATAACGGCCAGGTGGGATATGTTAAAACAGAATATGTCGAATAAAAATATGAAGAACATCTAAGGCGGCAAAATATGCCGCCTAAGATGTTCTAAGGAAACACTGATGCATCAGTATTTCCTTAGACGCTCTGCGGGATGCGCACGGATTTACAGTGGAAACTGCGTTCTTCTTGGTATCGTTGGGTTCTTTATAACGAATTGGGGTTTTTACAATTTGTATATAAAGTCTCTGTGGAGCAGTGGTTTGATGCACTTCGGCTAGGGTCTGAACGGTAATAACAGCAACGCTGTGGCATGTGTGGCAGGAGTAGTTTATGAGTAAGATTATCAATTTGGGGATACTGGGGGCCGGCAATATTGCCGGGACGATGGCGGTAGCGGTCGGTAAGATGGATTCGGCCCGTTTATACGCGGTCGGTTCCCGTGATTTAAAGAAAGCGGGACAGTTTGCGGAAAAATACGGTGTTCTGAACTCATATGGTTCTTATGAGGAGCTGGTACGGGATGAGGACATTGACCTGATTTATGTGGCCACGCCGCATTCGGAGCATTATGAGCATGTCAGGCTCTGTCTGGAGAATGGGAAAGCGGTGCTGTGCGAGAAAGCCTTTACAGCCAATCTGGCTCAGGCGGAAGAACTGGTGGCATTAGCCAGAAAAAAGAACATCCTGCTAGCGGAAGCGATATGGACCAGATATATGCCGATGCGGGATACGGTGCGGGAAGTACTGGACAGCGGCGTGATCGGTGAACCGACGATGCTGACGGCTAACCTGGGCTATGTAATCAGTCATGTACCCAGGGTGAAGGAGCCGGCTTTGGCAGGCGGAGCCTTATTGGACCTGGGGGTATATGTCCTTAATTTTGCGGCAATGATGTTTGGAACAGCGGTTGCAAAGATTACTTCCGACTGTGTTTTTACTGATACGGGAGTGGATGAACAAAACGGCATTATCCTCACCTTCAAAGATGGCAAGACAGCTGTGCTTAACAGTTCCATAATTGGCAGTAGCGACCGCCAAGGGATCATCTACGGCACTCAGGGTTATCTGGTAGTCGAAAACATCGTTAATTATGAAAGCCTGTCGGTCTATGGCAGGGAGCAGCAGCTGACGGACCGTTATGAAAGACCGGGTCAGATAACCGGTTATGAATATGAAGTGGAAGCGTGCATCAGGGCACTGGCGGCGGGCCGGATCGAATGTGAGGAGATGCCGCATGATGAAATCCTGCGGATTATGCACATGATGGATGAAATCAGGAAGCAGTGGGGGTTAAAATATCCTTTTGAGGTATAAGATTCCTTTGTTTAGGAAATAATTGTATTAGGAAATCATTGTGATGATAGGATAGGATACCGATACAGTATCTTATCCTTGTTAGTTTTATAAGGTTTGTTCTATATTTTGGGAATGTTCTTATAGATATAAGCCATAGGGAGGCAGAAACGGCATGAGAAAAGATGATGCGGAGATTTTAAGAGGTATCCAAAGAAATACCAAAATGGCAATGAAGGCCTTGGACACCATAAGTGATAAGGTATATGATGATGACCTTGCCATGCAGCTTTCAAAGCAGAACCTGAAGTACTCTGAGATATACAATAAGGCCACCAATACTCTTCTGGATAATAAGACAGATGAGTACCGGTCTGGAGGAATAAGTGAAAAAATGCTGGTCGGAGGGATTCAAGCCAATACGCTTTTTAATACCAGTACCAGTCATATGGCGGAAATAGTCATCCAAGGAAGTAACCGAGGCGTACTGGATATGTGTAAAACAGTGAATAAACATGAAAATGCCAGAAATGTATATGTCGAGCTGGCCAAAGAACTCATGGATTTTGAAGAAGCAAACATTAGGCAGTTAAAAAAATACTTATAATGAAAATGTTCCAGATTAAAAGATTTACGGCGGCTGAAATACCGTCGTATTTTTTTTGAGATTGACGAACACCTCATATAGTAATAAAATAGGGGCAGGGGGTATGGGGTATGGGGCATGGCCCATAAGCCATAAGCCATTTACCATCTACCAATATGAAGGAGGTTGTACAATGAAGCAGTGTATGGACGTTGATGCCGTAACCAAGCGTCTCAGAAAGATTGAAGGTCAAATACGCGGTATTATCAAAATGATTGAGGAGGATAAAAGCTGTGAGGATATTCTGATTCAGATTGGCTCAGCGAAAGCCGCTTTGCACAAAACCGGGCAAGTGGTTTTGGAGGGGCATCTGCATCATTGCGTACTTGACGGTATTCGTGAAGGCAAGGAAGAGGAAACAGTGAAAAAGCTAACGTCCGCAATTGAGCAGTTTTCGCGGATTGTTTAGGAGGTACCATAATGAAAAACCAAACAAAAGAATTTGATTTTTCAAGATTTGCCGCCTCTTATGACGATGGTACAATGGGCAGAGCGTCAAAGCGGTTTTATAATCTGCTGCTCTGTGTAGTGGAAATTGAACCCGGTGCTAAGGTACTTGACGTTGGGTGCGGAACGGGAACGATGCTCAAAAAGCTTGCGGGCAAGACCGATTTGGATGGGTACGGAACTGACTTATCAGAAGAGATGATTTCGGAGGCGCGGGAGAAATGCCCGCAGATGAGTTTTACGCTTGCCTCCTGTGACAATCTACCATTTGAAAACCAAGCCTTTGACTGCTTAATAAGCTGCATGGCGTTCCATCATTTCAGTAACCGGGATGGCTTTGCGAGAGAAGCGGCGCGAATAACTAAAGCGGGCGGCCTTTTGTATATTGCCGACCCTCGATTTCCGTGGCCTGTCCGAAAAATTTTAAACGGCTTCTTTAAGCGCATTCGTATTGAAGCCGCATTTTTCACTTTGCAGGATATTGAATCACATTTTGTTAAGTACGGCTTTGTTGGCATTGGGACCGCTACTCATGGATATGCACAGGTAGTTAAGCTACAACGAAAAATGGATAAATAACGGGAGGACTGTATGAAGCGTGCATTTGAATTATTATCCGGGCTGAAAGCAACCAGTGTCGGAGGTTTGTTTTTAGTAGCAAGCCTTGTCCTCATGATGACAAGAACGGCAGTCGCGGTTGACCCGGCTTGGGTGACGATTGTAATTTGCGGTTATCCGCTTTTGCACCTTGCCATATGTCATATTTTTTACAATGAAGGAATGAATAAAATATCTTCTGCCCTCTTGATTACCATAGCCATGACGGCATCCATTGTTATAGGCGAAATGTTCGCCGCAGGGGAAGTTGCGTTCATCATGGCGATAGGTGCGATACTGGAGGACAGAACGGTGGAACGGGCAAAGAAAGGCATTAAGCAGCTAATCAGCCTTACGCCCGATACGGGACGGCGCATTGCCGACGGCAAGGAGGAAATGATTCCGGCAGAGCAGATACAAAAAGGTGATGTTTTGCGCATCCTTCCCGGTGAAGCAGTTCCCGTTGACGGTGAGGTTGTTGTGGGGAATACCTCTATTGACCAATCCATCATTACAGGCGAATCGCTCCCAGTTGACAAGGCGGCTGGTGACGGGGTATTTTGCGGAACAATAAACCGTTTCGGCGCTATCGACATACAGGCAACACAAGTCGGAGAAGATTCTTCTTTGCAAAAGCTGATACGGCTCGTTCAAGAGGCCGAAAACAATAAAGCGCCCATGCAACGGATTGTCGATAAGGGTGCGTCATGGCTTGTGCTGATTGCCCTTGCCATCGCGGTTATTACATATTTGGTAACACAGGATATTACTAGGTCGGTCACAGTACTTGTAGTTTTCTGTCCCTGTGCGCTCGCCCTCGCCACGCCGACGTCCATCATGGCGGCCATCGCACAGGCAGCAAAGCACGGCGTTATTATAAAGTCGGGAGAAGCCCTTGAAAACATGGGAAAGGTCGACATGGTCGCGTTTGACAAAACAGGAACATTGACACACGGCAATTTAGCGGTAAGCGACCTGATTGCCTTTGACGGTACTATGTCTGCCCCAGAGTTTTTAAGGATGATAGCTTCGGCAGAGGCACGTTCGGAACATCCGCTCGGGAAAGCGATTGTAGCATACGCGAAAGAACAAAATGCTGTCATATCAGAAGCTGAAGACTTCCGCATGATACCCGGCAAGGGCATTAGTGTAAGCATAGATGGCAAACGCCTTTTGTGTGGGAATATCGCGTTTCTTTCGGAACATCGCATAGCGCTTAACGGAACGGAACAAAACTCTCTTGAGCAGTTGCGTAAACAGGGAAAAGCTACAATCCTTGTTGCCCGTGAAAACAAATTCATCGGGATTGCCGCTCTGACTGACACGTTACGGGCTGCTGCCAAAACCATGATCGAAGAATTACGGAAAACAGGAACAGAAGCGGTGCTGCTGACAGGCGACTACCCACAGACCGCCGATTATTTCGCAGGGCAAGTCGGCATAACGAACGTCTACTCAGAATTGCTGCCGGAGAACAAGGTTGAGCAGATAAACGCCATGCAGAACGCCAGACATACTGTCTGCATGATCGGAGACGGCGTGAACGACGCCCCCGCCTTAAAAACTGCCAGCGTGGGCGTCGCTATGGGCAGCATGGGAAGTGATATAGCGATAGAAGCTGCCGACATTGCGCTTATGGGTGACGATATTACGAAAATCCCGTATTTGAAGCGGCTCTCCAACGCAACGGTCAAGCTGATCAAGATGAACATTTCCATTTCAATAGCTATCAATTTCGTGGCGATTATCCTGTCTGTCCTCGGTGTTTTGGGGCCGATTTCCGGCGCATTGGTTCACAACTGCGGGTCTGTTCTGGTGGTGTTTAATGCTGTATTGTTGTACGATAGAAAATATTTATGATTAGAAAACGAAAAATGCAGTATGTCAGGCAGATTGTTTGTGGTAGCTGCCCAGCCCTCCGGCTCCTGAGCCCCACATGCAAAAGGCGTACAAAGGCATAAAAAAATATTGTGATTTTCATTTCATCGTTATATAATAAATATTGATTTATTGACCAGCACCGCAACCGGTGTAATCTGATGATACGAGGAGGAAGAAAAATGTCATATGTAGATGAAGTGTACAGCATGGTGGTTGAAAAAAATCCCGCGCAGCCGGAGTTCCATCAGGCAGTCAAAGAGGTTTTGGAATCTTTGCGCCCAGTGATTGATGCCAACGAAGAAAAGTACCGGAAAGATGCTTTGTTAGAACGAATCGTCACCCCGGAACGTCAGCTGCTGTTCCGAGTCCCATGGGTGGATGATCAAGGGCAAGTACATGTAAATAATGCCTTCCGTGTCCAGTTCAACGGCGCCATCGGGCCTTACAAGGGCGGTCTCAGGCTGCATCCCAGCGTTAACTTAGGCATCATCAAATTCCTAGGCTTTGAGCAGATCTTCAAGAATTCCCTGACCGGGCTGCCGATCGGCGGCGGCAAGGGCGGCGCCGACTTTGATCCCAAGGGACGGTCGGACCGTGAAGTCATGGCATTCTGCCAGAGCTTTATGACGGAACTGTGCAAATATATCGGAGCGGATACCGATGTTCCGGCCGGTGACATCGGCACCGGAGCCAGAGAAATCGGTTATATGTTCGGGCAATACAAGAGAATCCGCGGCGTTTACGAAGGCGTCCTGACCGGTAAGGGCCTGTCTTATGGCGGTTCCTTAGCCAGGAAAGAGGCGACCGGCTTCGGCCTGCTATACCTGACTGAGGAGATGCTGAAAGCCAACGGCCACGACATCGCCGGAAAGACCGTAGTGGTTTCCGGTTCCGGCAACGTAGCGATCTATGCCGCCCAGAAAGCCCAGGAGCTGGGAGCCAAGGTAGTAACGGCCTCCGATTCCACTGGCTGGATTTATGATCCCGAAGGAATCGACCTGGAACTTTTGAAAGAAATAAAAGAAGTTAAGCGGGCCCGGCTTACCGAGTACGCGGCCAAGCGTTCCAGCGCACATTATCATGAAGGCCGGGGAGTATGGAGCGTAAAATGCGATATCGCCCTGCCTTGCGCGACCCAGAACGAGCTTCTTCTCGAAGATGCCAAGCTTCTGGTCGCCAACGGCTGCATTGCCGTCGCCGAAGGCGCCAATATGCCGACCACCATGGATGCCACCGAATATCTTCAAGCCAGTAAAGTCCTGTTTGCACCCGGGAAAGCGGCCAATGCCGGCGGTGTTGCCACTTCCGCACTGGAGATGAGCCAGAACAGCGAAAGACTGAGCTGGAGCTTCGAAGAAGTGGACAGCCAGCTTAAGAATATCATGATCAATATTTTCCGCAGCCTTGACCAGGCGGCAAAAGAATACGGCATGGCCGGCAATTATGTGGCCGGTGCCAACATCGCCGGCTTTTTGAAGGTAGCCGATGCCATGACGGCGCAAGGCATTGTCTGATCACATAAATATCTATCATTATTACTTATTATGACTCACTATGACTCATTATGACTCATTATTGAAATGAGCGGGAGAATATGCCATGAGAAAAATCGGAATTCCGCTGGAAGGCTTCGCTGACAAGGCCAGAGAAGCGGCCGGCGAAGGCGCAGTACTACTGAAAAACGAAGATCGGGTACTTCCGGTCAGGAAGGATGAAAAAATCTCCCTGTTCGGCCGCTGCCAGATCGACTACTACCGCAGCGGCACCGGTTCAGGCGGCTTGGTCAGCGTTCCCTATACGACCAACCTGCTGGGGAGCCTGCGGGAAAAAAGCGAGGTTGTCAATGAAAGCCTTGCTGCGGTCTATGAAGCCTGGATCGCCGAAAATCCTTATGATAACGGCGGCGGCGCATGGGCGGCCGAGCCCTGGAATCAGCAGGAAATGCCGGTTACCATAGAGCTGGTTCGGGCAGCGCGGGCGGTTTCTGAAAAAGCCGTCATCGTGATCGGCCGTACGGCCGGAGAAGATCAGGATAATGCCGCCCAGCCCGGGAGCCTCTGTCTTACCCCCGCCGAAGAAACGTTGCTGTTTACGGTAAATGCCTGTTTTGACCATGTTATCCTGATATTGAATATTTCCAACATCATCGATATGGGTTTTATGAGCCGCCAGGAATTATCCGCCAATGTTAAAGCCTTGCTGATAACCTGGCAAGGCGGCATGGAAGGCGGCAATGCGGCCGCCGACCTGCTTCTTGGCAATGCGGTTCCCAGCGGTAAGCTGCCGGACACGATAGCCCTTAAGCTGGAAGATTATCCTTCCGCGCCTACTTACGGGGATCCGGCGGCGAATTGTTATATTGAAGATATTTATATAGGTTACCGCTATTTCGAAACCTTTTGTCCGGAAAAAGTTATGTTTGAGTTTGGTCATGGGCTTTCTTATACCGATTTACCTATCGAAGTCCAAAGCGCCGAAGTTTCCGGCAGCACCATCAGGCTGTCGGTCACCGTCAGTAATACCGGATCGGAATACCCCGGCAAAGAAGTGGTGCAGATTTATTATGAAGCCCCGCAAGGACGACTCGGCCAGCCGACCCGGCAATTGCTGGCCTATCAAAAGACCGCCCTGCTGGCGCCGGGTTCCTCGCAGGACATCGAGTTTGTGATCGCCGCAGACAGGATGCATACCTATGACGATTCCGGGCTCTCCGGCGAAAAGTCGGCCTATGTCATGGAAGCCGGCGACTATCATGTCTATGTGGGCAGCAGTGTCCGAAAAACCCGGAAAGTCCTGACTTTTGTTCAGGAAACGTTCCAGGTGACCGCAAAACTGTCGGAAGCCCTGGCACCGGTCAAAACGTTCAGCCGTATGCGGCCGGGCGCCAGAAAGCCGGATGGTACCTATGATATACAGTTTGAATCCGTCCCCACCCGGACGATAAACCTAAGCGAGCGGATCAAGGCCGGTCTTCCGCCTGAGCTGCCACAGACAGGAAACAAGGGGATCCTGTTATCACATGTAAAAGCCGGCCAGGCCGCGCTGGAAGACTTTATCGCGCAGCTTTCCGCAAAAGAGCTGGCCACGCTGGTCAGGGCCGAGGGCATGGATCATCCGGAAGCAACACCGGGATCTGCTTCGGTGTTTGGCAGCGTCGGTGAAACCCTGGTCCAATACGGGATACCATTAGCAAGTACCGCTGACGGGCCTTCCGGAATCAGGATGCGGGAAGACCTGAAAGCTACGCAGCTGCCGATCGGAACTTTGCTGGCGGCCAGCTTCAATGATGTGCTGGTCGAAGAACTATATGCCATGGAAGGACGGGAGCTTGTCCGTAACGAAATTGACCTTCTTCTCGGCCCCGGCATCAATATCCACCGCAGCCCCTTAAACGGGCGTAATTTTGAATACTATTCCGAAGACCCGTTTTTAACCGGGAGCATGGCTGTCGCCGCTGTAAAAGGGATAAAAGCAGGAGGGGCAGATGCGACCGTGAAGCATTTTGCCTGTAATAACCAGGAGACTGCCAGGCGTACCACCGACGCGGTGGTTTCCGAACGTGCCGTCAGGGAAATCTACCTGCGCGGTTTTCAGATGGCTGTGAAACAAGGGGGAGCGAAATCCATTATGACTTCCTATAACCCGCTGAACGGGCACTGGACGCCGTCAAATTACGACCTGAATACCACGGTGTTACGCCGCGAATGGGGATTTGAAGGCATTGTCATGACTGACTGGTGGGCCGAGATGAACAATGTGGAAACTGGCGGTCCCGCCAGCGAACGCAACCTACGGGATATGGTCCGTGCAGGGAATGATTTATACATGGTAGTAAACAATTACGGTGCCGAGGCCAATTCGGCTGAAGATGACATCCTGCCCAGTCTTAAGGACGGGACGCTGACCTTGGGAGAATTGCAGCTACGCGCCAAATATATTCTGGGCTTTCTGCTCAATACCGCGGCCATGACGCGCCCCCGGCAGACGGCTCTCAATAACTTCAGCCTGACACCGCTCGACAGCGAGTCACTGCTCGACAGCCAGTCACTGCCTGGCAGTCAAGAAACCGCTAGGCTTGAGTCAGCACAAGAGGCTTTGCCGATTGCAGAAGCAGTCATAAGTCCCAATGGAAAAGCGGTCGTCAAAGTGCCCTTAGAAATGAGCCGGACCGCATATATCCGCATCAAAACACCGGGAATATATCAGGTTTATGGCCATATGATGTCAATAGATTTTAACACCGCACAGACAGCTTGCGAATTATTTGTCAATGGAAGCCGGCTGACGAGCATCGGTGTCCGCGGCACCGAGGGACGGTGGATCACTCAGAAACTGTTCAAGGTTAATATGCAGGCGGGACTCTACAGTCTTCGTGTGGAAGAAACCAAACCGCATCTTGTGGTTGACAGTATCAGTTTGGAAGGAGAAAACTTTGCACAATGAAATAATAAAAATAGGCCCGGTAACCATCTATGGTTATGGGCTGATGATTGGAATCGGTTTATTAATGGCTTTTTTAATGGCAGATAAGCGTGCCAAAGCCAAAGGACTTGATCCCGATCATATCTTTAACATGGGTTTTATTTCGGCTATTTTAGGATTTGCCGGCGCTAAGCTTCTGTTTTTGTTACTGGATTTACCAGTAATCATCCAGAGCGGCAATTTCTGGGCTTATCTTACCGGTAACGGTTTTATCGTCTACGGCGGGATTATCAGCGGCGTTCTGACCGCTGTCGTATATTCCAGAATAAAAAAAGTCCCTTTCTTAAAGTATTTCGACCTGGCAGCCCCCTCCATATCGGTGGCGCAGGCATTCGGAAGGCTGGGCTGCTTTTTGGCGGGCTGTTGCTATGGCCGGGAAACCGACCTGCCGATCGGGATTACTTTCCGCCACTCCAGCTATGCACCAAACAACGTAAGCCTGCTTCCGACCCAGATCATCTCCAGTCTGGGTAATTTCTGCATAACGCTGATCCTGATCCGGTATGCCCGCAAAGAGCGCCGGGCCGGAAAAGTAGGCGGCCTCTATCTCATCCTTTATGCCGTAGGACGGTTTGCTGTTGAGTTTTTGCGCAATGATTACCGCGGTTCCATAGGCCCTCTGTCCACCTCACAGTTTATCGCGGTGCTAATGCTGATTCCTGGGCTGCTGTTGTTTCTGTCGCCGGCTTTCAAGATGGATGTTAAGAAAGACGATGACAAAAATGATGATGACAAGAAAGACGTTGACAAGAAAGACGATGATGTCATAAATGATGTTGAAGCGGATGAATGAGTCTTACGGTTCCCGAGCTCCCCAGTTACTAACTAATGACATGAAATTGGTTCAAAGTAGTATTCTGCGAGATGTTTGAGTAGAGCCGCCGGTATTTTATGCTTGTTTTAGGGGAATAAATGTAGTAATATATTATGGGATTGGATTGTATACAATTATCCAATTATATTTGAATAAAAAATTTCAGTACAATGTGCGTAGATCACAGATGGGAGTCAACATGAAAGCATACGGAAGTCTGTCACGAGATGAGCTTTTATCCTTACGGCAGGATTTGGAAAAAAAATATGAGGGTGCTAAAGCCAAGGGGCTGAAACTGGATATGTCCAGAGGAAAGCCATCTGCTATGCAGCTGGACATGGGAATGGAGATTTTGGATACCGTCAATTCGTCTCTGCCGGCCACCTCGGAAGACGGAACTGACTGCCGCAATTACGGCCAGCCAGACGGGATTAAAGAAGCAAGGGAGCTGATGGGCAGCATGATGGGTGTGCTTACCGAGAATGTGATTGTAGGCGGAAACTCCAGCCTTTCCCTTATGTATGACATGGTATCCCGCTCAATGACCCATGGCGTCATGGGCAGCACCCCTTGGTGTCTTCTGGAAAAAGTCCGGTTTTTGTGTCCGGTTCCGGGTTATGACCGCCATTTTGCCATAACGGAGCATTTCGGCATAGAAATGATATCCATACCTATGAATCCGGCCGGTCCGGACATGGACCAGGTCGAAAAGTACGTCAGCGAAGATGCAGCAGTCAAAGGGATCTGGTGTATCCCCCAATATTCCAACCCGCAGGGAATCAGTTATTCTGACGAGACCATCAGGAGGTTTGCCGCCCTAAAGCCGGCGGCGGAGGATTTCCGGATCTACTGGGATAATGCTTATGTGGTTCATCACATATATGAAGAAGATCAGGATGTCATACTGGATATCCTAAGCGAATGTGAGAAGGCCGGCCATCCTGACATGGTTTATGAGTTCTGTTCCACCTCCAAAATCAGTTTTGCCGGTGCCGGGATCTGTGCCGTGGCTTCTTCCAAGGGCAATCTGGACGATATCCGTAAATCACTGAGCCTGCAGACAATCGGCCCCGACAAGTTAAACCAGCTCCGCCATGCCAGGTATTTCAAAGACCTGGACGGTATCAAAGCCCACATGAAAAAACATGCCGCCTCCATCCGTCCTAAGTTCCAGGCGGTACTGGAAACCTTGAAAAATGAGCTGAACGGCTTAGAAATCGGTTCCTGGATCAACCCCAAAGGCGGCTATTTCATTTCGTTTGAAGCTATGCCGGGCTGTGCCCAAAATATCGTTTCCCTATGCAAGGAAGCCGGCGTAACATTAACCGGAGCCGGAGCCACTTATCCATATAAGAAAGATCCTAACGACAGCAATATCCGCATCGCCCCGACCTTTCCTACGGCAGAAGAACTAAAACAGGCAACCGATTTATTTGTACTGTGCGTCAAACTGGCAAGCGTAAGAAAACTGAGTGAACAGTGATTAAGAAGTGATATCAGCGATAAGCAAGAATGTAAGCCAGAATCAGCATTCAAGTCAGATAGTCAGAAGGCAAGCGAAGGCAAGTCAGAAAACAAACCGGAAGGCAAGTCATAATGCAAAGGGGGGAACTTACAGACAGGAGTATCGATGGAAGAATTCAAACGTTTGAACCGCGAACTGACATATAAAGGCACAATAGTGGATTTTTACAAGGATACCATCCAGGTTCCTAACGGCAATATCGTAAACTGGGATTTTATCGGGCATCAGGGCGCGGCTGCCGTTCTGCCGGTGCGGGAAGACGGAAAGCTGATCATGGTCAGGCAGTACCGCAATGCGATAGACCGCTATACCTTGGAATTGCCGGCTGGCGGGCTGAACGCTCCTGACGAACCGACAGAGAAAGCGGCGATCAGAGAGCTGAGGGAAGAAACCGGATATATTGCCGGACAGTGGGAATTGCTGGTATCAATCTATACGACAGTGGCTTTCTGCAATGAAAAAATCGATATCTATCTGGCCCGCGATCTGAAGCCAGGGGAACGGCACCTTGACGAAGATGAAGTGATCAATGTGGAAGCCTACGGTACAGAAGAATTATGTGAGATGATCTACTCCGGTAAAATACAGGATTCCAAGACCGTGGCCGCGGTTTTGGCTTATAAGAATAAATTCTTAAGGGAATGCTGATCAAATCAGTGTTTCTTATGGTTTTCGGTATCTTTCGGTTTTTCCGGCAAAACCGGATGCTCTGACCGCTTCCTCCCGTCATATTACGGATTGTCCGACAATATACTGTAAAAGCGCTACGAGAGGAAGTGATGTCGGATTATGAGAAGATATGCAGGAGAAGCCGACCGGTATCTTTACTGGCTGTTTGTGTTTGCCGGCGGCTTTGTTGTAGGTATTTTTGCCATGAACCTGGCTAAGGACTTCTTTTTGAGCGACGGCGGGATCTTGAACATCAATGCCCTGAACCGGATCAAGTATCTGGAAGTGGACGGAGCGGCCTTGCTGCGTTATGTATTGGGGGAAAAGGCCAAAATATTCTTTTTGCTGGTCATCCTGTCCACTACTTTTGCGGGTATCGCTTCTTCCTATGGGTTTGTTCTGTGGCAGGGGGTATTGACGGGGATGTTCATCACGGCAGCTACCATCCGCTACGGGATGAAGGGGATTCTGCTGATGATCGCCGGCATGTTTCCCCAGCAGCTTCTGCTGGTTCCGGCCTGGGTGATGCTGCTCAACTGGTGCTGCCAGCTATGCTGTCATTTTTATTATCCGCATAAGGACTGCGAGCCGGAATATTCCAACAGAAAACGCTATGCCGTCCGGAAAGGAGTCACTTTTTTGTGGATAACCGGGGTTGTCATAATAGGAAGCATTTTAGAATGTTATGTTAATCCGATCCTGATTACCGAGGTTCTAAAAATTTTTTAGTATATTTTTTTCAAGATATGGTGGCAGGTAAAAAGTATGCCTCCATGATGTTGTGCTTTTCGGTGTAAAGCCTGCAAAATGCCGTAAATTCGCGGAAAATAGCATTTGCAATTCCCCGTGATACTGATTATAATAGTAGCTGAACGATATGAACAGTTGATCCGAGTGACTTGGGCGGGGGTGTTGATTGCGATGGAACAGGCTATTAATTTGTTTATTACGTATTTACATAATGTTAAGCGGACATCAAACAATACCGAGATGTCTTACCGGAGAGACTTAGCGAAGGTGAATCACTATATGGCCGAGCAGGGGATTGCCAGTGTAAACGGAATCACGACGACCACCCTGAATTCTTATATCTTGTATCTGGAAAAGAATCATTTTTCGGCAGCAACGATTTCGCGGAATATTGCTTCGCTGAAAGCGTTTTACAACTATATGTTCAAGGAAGGCATCGTGGACTATGATGCCGCGGACATGCTGAAGGCGCCTAAGATAGAAAAAAAGATCCCCGAAGTCCTTACCACCACGGAAGTGGTGCGCCTGCTGGAGCAGCCAAGAGGGGACAGTCCCAAAGAAATCCGCGACAAGGCGATGCTGGAACTGTTGTATGCCACGGGCATCCGCGTCACGGAGCTGATTTCCTTGCGGGTAAAGGATGTCAACCTGCAGATGGGATATATCATCTGCAAGGACAGCAGCAGAGAAGACGGAAAAGAACGCGTCATTCCTTTTGGAAACGAAGCGCGGACAGCGCTGCTCCATTACCTGAACGGGGCGCGCTCTACTATGATAGAGGATCCGGCCTCGGAATATCTGTTTGCGAACTGCTCCGGGAAGCCGATGAGCCGACAGGGATTCTGGAAACTGATCAAGTATTATGCCAAAAAAGCCAACATCAGAGCCGATATTACCCCCCATACACTGCGCCATTCCTTTGCGGCCCACCTCGTGGAAAACGGCGCGGATCTGCGCAGCGTGCAGGAGATGCTAGGACATTCCGATATATCTACGACCCAGGTTTATGCAAACATGAACCATAACCGGATGCGTGACGTATATGCAAGGGCTCATCCGCGGCGGTAGTTTTGGATATTTCAGTTTATATATTTTTTTAATGTGTCCACAATTTTATTAATGCTACTAAAATTATCGATGGAGATATCTTCTAACTTATACTCAATTCCAAACTCACGTTGTAAATCAATTATTATTGACATATATCTAATTGAATTAATTCCAAAGTCTTTCAATTGGTCATCTGAACTTATTTTAGATATGGAAATATGCAAGCTGCCGTTTTCTTGTAATACTTTTCTCACTCTGCTTTCAGATGGATTCATATAAACTCCCTTCGTTTAATATAAAATATCATACTTACTATTTATTTCTTTTAAACGTGCATGTGTATTAGCGATTTCTTTGTCAATTGCCAAGGCTATCTGTTTTACTAAATCCAGATTTAGATATTTGTTCATTATTATATCAGCATATTTTTTGTTCCAGTTATCTTCTGAAAGTTCTAAAAGAAGCCGGAACCAGTTCGCATTATCATGATCAAAAGAACAGAGTATTTCATTAATTCTTGCCTCATGGCTATTGATGATTTCATATTCAAGTTGTTTATTTTCATGGTAAAAGAGTTTTTTTTCATGGGCTAACATATTACTATGATTGACCTTATAATAGTAAAAACGATCAGGACCGTATCCGGTTTTGTTTAGAGTTTTCATATAAGAACCGATATAATTGGCCAGAGCGGCTATTCTAGGCTCGCGATAGTTATAACCAAAGGGGGTTTCGTCATATAATAAACCCTCTTTTTTTAAAGAGGTTTTCATTTCAGTTCCACTAAAGATCATTACTCTGCTGGCAATATTATACATTGTACAATGATGATAGTGCTCCATAAATTCCAGGTTTTTTCTTAAACTCTCAAAAGTCGAATAAGGGTTAAAGTTAATGAATCCTATTTGAATGGTAATCGGTAATCCATTGCACATCTCAATGGCGTTTACATTATCTTCTATCGTTGCATACTTATTATAAACTTTCAGATCATGCATATTTGCAGCCTCATATCCAAATAAAATACTGCATAATCCTGATTCTGCCAGAAGTACTAATAATTCCTTAGGCATTTTTCTGCTGATTTCCGCTCTGAAATTACAATGATAGGAGATTTTTAAATTTCGATTGATAATTTCGTGGGCTATCGTTTCAAGACGTTTTAAATTATAACCGGGATCCTCAAAACTGTTATCAATAATAAAGAATTTATTAACATGACAGGTGTTCACAATTATTTCTAGTTCATCAACAAAATCTGCCGGTAATCGGCCTCTCCATTTACCTTTCCAGAAATCATTTGAACAACAGAAGCTGCATTTTCGGATGCAGCCTCGCGATGAATAGACTTGTGCAATCTTAAGTTTATTATCAATAAGCATATCCCTAGAAGGAAAAGGAAGCATATTTAAGTCTTCAATCAATTCAGTAATGTCATTTTCTTTTATTTGATTTCTCTCCCGATAAGCTAACCCGGGTACATTTTCGAAACCATTATTATCTTTGATTGCAAGCATTAATTTATAAAATGCAAATTCGCCCTCTCCTTTTATCGCATAATCAATTAATTTATTCTCTTCGAGAGCTTGTTTGGCATAATAAGTGGGATAATAACCGCCTATTACAATTTTAGTACCTGATAGTTGATTTTTCATGACTTGAATAATATTATAAGTAGCATCTTTGGACAAGTCATACACGGAAAATCCTATTATATCAGGCTCAAAATCTATAATTTGTTCAATATTCTCTATTATTCTATTTTCTGTATATCCGATTAGTTTTACATGGAATCCCTTGGATCTAAGAAAAGCTGAGATAGAGCATAAACCAATATCTTCGTGGCGTTCATCTAATTCCTTGCTATACACGATACATAATAATATTTTCATAATACGATCCCTTCAGAATATTTGTTATTTTTACATAAAATCACACTGTACATTGCATCCAAACTAAGCAAGCCAATTCCCATTATTATAAATAAATCACCTTCTTTCATGTTATCGATGCAAGACAAGAGGTTTCTGATAGTATCCACATTTTCTAAATGCCCGCCGTTACTTATATTATCAAAAAACATCTGTTTGTCTGAGATATTTAAGTATTTAGCGTACATTTTATATACCTCAGTATTTATGCTTTGCGGTATATACATGCTGATACTATTAGCTTCTAAGTTGTTTCTTAACAGCATTTTTTGGGTGACAATTATATTTCCTATCAATAACCTTAATTTGTCAACCTTAAACTCTTTCTGATAGTATAAATTATAGCTATAATTTCCGTCCGCCATTGAAAACGAGTCAATAATCTCAATTTTTGCATGGTCTTCATATGATAAAATCAGTATTCCAGCCGCATCACCAGTAACCGTTATATCCATGAAACGGTCTTTATCCGTTAAATTGCTAGTTACTGATAGAATTAGTATCTTATCTTTTTTATCCTTAATCAGTGCCGAACCTATTTGAATAGCCTGTATACAGCTGGCGCATGCATTATTTAAATAAATAATCGAGGCGTTTTCTAATCCATAATCTTTTTGCAGCAGATAAGGGATGTTAACATTGTCTTGAGTAAAATTTGATAAGTTTGTATAAATAATATGTTTAAAATTTGCCGGGTCACAGTTGCTGTTATCAAAATACTTATCCAGCATACTTTTTAATATGCCAATATAATCTTTGGATTCTAATATGTATATATACTCAATTCCGCTGAATGAAGTAAATTCTTCAATATTTACATTTATTTTATTATCTGTTATATATTGACCAATACTTATTTTATTTTGGGGCAAATAATAATCCGCGTAAGAAATTCCTGTCATTTGTCACCTCTCATCCGTAAGAAAAATGGAGTTCATATGAATAGTATTTTGATTATATAGATCAGTCATTCGCTTTTTGGAAGGTTTTCCAACTGAATTGCGAAGTATCTTATCGGTAAAAATAATTCTGTCAGGCAATTTATAAACGGAAAGATTTTCCATACACTTCAAATACAATTGCTTTTTAATAATGTCAAGATTTATTGTATGATCTCTCAAAATAACAAAAGTAATAATTACATCATTCATATGCTGATCTTTTACCCCAATAGTAAACGAGTCGGAAACGAAGTGGTCTTTTTGAACTATGGCATCTATTTCCTGTGGGGTGATTTTGTATCCGTTTCTATTAATGATGTCATCTTTTCTCCCCCATAGATAAAGTTTCTGTTTTTTAATTTGTCCCAGATCACCGGTTTTGTACCAAGTACCGTCAAAAACATTGGCGGTTGTATCGGGGGCATTCAGATATCCAGCAAACCATTTCGAATTCTTTACCATTATTTCGTTTTCTTTATTTACTTTTACGTCGGATATATGTGTTAGCTTTCCCACAGAATAGTCGTATTTGTTTAATTCGGTATCTCCGACTGATATAGCATTTGCTTCAGTTGAACCGTATACATCAATAATTTTAATCCGGAACTTAGTTTCAAAATCTTCCCTGGTTTTGGGTGACAGGAATGAAGATCCGCATTTGGCATACTGTGCAATATAGAAATTATCATTCGCTTCTCTATATACATCAAGAAGTGTTTGTAATAATGCCGGCAATACAATCAAGTAATTTACATTATTCTCATAAACATACTTCCAGTAATTCATTATTTTATTGATATCAAGTTTATTAATAAAGACTACACTGGATCCGGAGATCCACGGTAAAAACATGGTTGAAAAACATCCTTCGGCATGAGAGAAAGGCATAACTTGAAATGTGCGGGTTCCGCAATAGATTTTGAATCGGGATGCACATTGTTCAAGGGCTTTCATTAAGCCGTTAAATTTTAATAATACCCCTTTAGGATTATTACTTGTGCCGGACGTGAAAATAATCACCCCAATTTCGTCGTCACAGTAATCCGGATAATTACAAAAAATTTCGGGATGGTGTTTCATTAGTAAGATAGTAGAATATTCAAGGGGCCTCACAACAGTATCAAATTTTTCATGCAAAGAAGTATATAATTCCATTTTGCTGACCAATATCCGCGCTGGATTAATAAAAGATAAATACTGAGTATATTCGGGTAAAGTTAATTCGTCTGATAAAGGTATTGGAATGGCTTTTAGCTTTATCAGTGCATGAAAGATAATTACATATTCTAAGGAATTATGATAGATTAATGTAATTTTTTGTGAAGCAGCGATTCCATATTCTTTTCGAAGGTATTCAGCTACTCCCGCAGACATTTTATTTATGTCGTTAAAACTTAAGGATATTTGCCTGTCTCCATCAATCAAGCAGGGAAGCTTCGCGTATTCAGTTAATGAATTGTTTAATAGGTTTTTCATAAGTTCCTTTTACTTATATGTAATCTTGAAAGGGATTTAAGAATGCTGCTCTTGCGTCTTTTAGCTGATATTCGGGATATTTTAAATCTAATTTGTCAATATTTTCGATAATATTGCTTAAATTTAAGATGTCTCCATCTATAAACAGGTCATTTTCATGTTTCTTTGAAACTTTTACTAAATTCAGATTAGGTCCATAAAATCCTCGCAGAGCATCAACACAATCCTTATTTTCTAACATAGACAGTCCATGTATTTTATTCCAGTAATCATATAATTCTTCTATATTTAAGTCAAAACTGCTGTTATGTATTTCCAGCTCAAAGTTTTCGGGGATAACTATTTTATGAAATTCCTGAGGATATACGCTTTTATAAGTTACTCCATCCTGTTCCAGTTCTTCCAGTATAGACTGATAATAATCATTATGATAGATATAGAACGGGTATGTCCGGTATAGGTACCCTTTATAATTGCCAGGCGGTTCTAAGCGTTCTCGGATCTTATCATTATATTCTAGAATCATTTCCAAATCTTTCTTTGTGTTTCTAGGATAATTAATCATAACGGCCATGGTAGCAAAAATATTGTTTTTAAAACACTTTTCAATTTGATCCAGCATATTTGACAAGTATTGTTCAGGGTTTTTGGTTTTTAACATCTGAAGCAGTCGATCAGGACTTGCACTTTCAAATCCGAAAAATATCAATCGGCAGTTTTGCCCCATTTCTGCATATAAGTCTTCGTGAAAGACATCACATCTGGTTCCAAATTGATATTCAAATCCCATTACATTAAATACTTTCACAATATCAATACAGCTTTGATAATCAAGACCAAATAAAGGGTCGCTTAGCATAAGTAGTTTCTTATCTGTTACTTTTGACAGATTTTCTAAGTCGGTCTTTATTTTCTGAACGCTTCTACTGCTAAATTTCGGGTATAATTTTTTTTCCTGACAAAATTCACAATGCCATGCGCAGCCACGTGAGGTATTAAAAGCGATAGAATTATATTTTTCTATATTTCCGCTCAATGGTTCAAAGTTTATGGGTGGAATATCATCAAAATCAAGTGGTTTTTGGACTGAGGTTAAAGTTATTTGGTCTTTTTTACGGTAAGCAATGTTATGGACTTGAGCATAATTAACCTTGTTATCGTTATAGTTCTCAATAATTTCTTTCCAAGTCAGTTCGCCGGCACCCAGACATACGGCATCAACATATTCATGATATTTCTCCAAAATTAATTTATAGCAAGTAGTCGCAGAACAGCCGCCAATAATAACAGGATTGTCAAATTCTTTTTTACATAATTTAAGGATTGGAAGTGCATGTAATATTTCGTAATTTGCAGTTAAAGAAAATCCCAGTAGAGTTTCATCATCAACTTTTTCTTTTAATTCAAGCAATAATTTGTTGTATAATTTTAATTCCCCATTTTCATTTAAGGGAATACCCCATAAATTCATGTCAATAATTTCAAAATTAATATCAGGATATATTTCCTGAATATAGCTAGAAATTAATAATAATCTTGTAGGTGCGCAAATCTGTGTTCCTAAGGCATATCGGCCTGTTGGTATTACAAAAATAACTTTTTTCATTCTTTCACCTCAATTATGTTCACAATAGGTCTTTTATAAAATCAGTAACTTGATCTGTTGACTTACAACCACCCAGATCGGATGTTACTATTCCCTGAGCAAGCGCCTTTTTAATGCCATCTCTGAGTAATTTAGCATATTGTTCTAGTCCTTGGTCTTCGAGCAACATAGCTAAGGACAAGATAGATGCCATAGGATTAGCTGTGTTTGTTCCGGCAATATCAGGTGCGCTTCCATGAATTGGTTCGTACATGCCTCTAAGTAAGTCATTTTCAGGATTTATATTTGAAGACGATCCCAGCCCCATTCCGCCAAGAATTTGTGAGCAAGCATCTGTAAATATATCACCAAAGCAATTTGAAGTCACTACAACATCAAGTTGCTGAGGATTGCGAATTAATTCCATATGTAATGTATCTATATAAATATGCCTTTTTTCGATATTTGGATATTCCTGCCCGATTGATTCAAAAATATCTGACCATAGTTTACCCGCATAGATCATGGCGTTACCCTTATCACTCATAACTACACTTTGTTTATGGTATTTCTTAGCATATTCGAACGCATAACGAATAATTCTTTCAACTCCCTTTCTTGTATGTATGGAATTCTCTATTACTATTTCATCCATAGTATCCGCTTTAAATCTGCCGCCGCTATTAATATAAAATTCCTCGGTATTTTCTCTGATAACGGCAAAATCAACATCGCTTTCCTTGACATTTTTCAATGGACAGTACAGATGATTTAAAAGGCAGATGGGACGGTAATTTACATATAGATCAAACCTTTTTCTGATTCCCAGCAGGATATCTTTGGCATAGGTATTGTCTTTTATCTGAGGATTTCCTACCGCTCCAAACAATATCGCATTATATTTATGAGGCCATTCTGAAAATACTTCTTCTGGTATTGATATATTGGTTTCCTGATAGTATTCTCCCCCAAAAGGGAAAACATCATATACAATATTCAGGTTGAATTTTCTTATCAGATGATTCAAAAGTTCTATGCTGCTTGATGTAACTTCCTTACCAATACCATCACCCGGAATAATCGCTATATTCATATGCATACCTATGTCTGCTTTTGGCGGACTCAAAATCAATAGTTGCAGGCTGTACAGTAAGAGTTTAACATTTTTTTACTTATTATTTAGCAACTGTCATATTCCGTTGTTTATCTGCTATATTCCGTATTTTTTTACATTTTACGCTATTTTATACTAAAATTACTTGACAAACACGTGCTTCCTTTACTATTCTTTTAATAAATTGACTAGTAGGGGGGATTTTAGAATGTTGCATATAGCAATTTGTGATGATTCTGCAAAATATATTTCACAAGTCGAAAATTATTTAATAAACTTGAACTTAAAAAACTTAGATTATGACATATTCTATAATGGGAACGATATAATAAGAGAATTAAATCAAAATAATATCTATAGTATTTATTTCTTGGACATCGAAATGAAGCCGGTCAATGGTATCCAACTGGCTAAAGTGATTCGCAGAATTACGAAAGACGCGCTGATAATCTTTATTACATCTTATTCTCAATATGTGTTTGATGTCTTCGAAGTTGTAACATTCGATTTTTTATTAAAACCAATATCCTTCCATAGATTTAAGAACGTTTTAGCAAAAGCCATTGATTATATAGATTTATGTAATATGGCTTTTTGTTTTTCTTATCGCAAAAATTATTATACTGTCTTTTATAGTGATATTATTTATTTTGAAAAAAGTGCGAGAATTTTGTTTATCCATACAACGAAACAAAGATATCAATGTAATATGACATTTAAAGAATTGCTAAAAGAAATTGATAATAATACTTTTGTCCAGATACATTCATCCTGCATAGTAAATTTGAAATACGTTAAATCGATCAATAAAGAAGAAGTAAAATTAATAACAGGTAGTTTGATCTATGCAAGCAGAGATAAAAAACAATACTTGAAAGATAAACATTTAGAATATGTTAAAAGGAGACTTAAATAATGCATCTGCTGTTATTTTTTAATATATTAGACTCAATATGCATTTTTGTTTTTTTTAAAAGATTTTTTACAAAAAACAAATATAGAAGCTGGGCATATATTACTTATTTTTTATTGCAAAACATATTGGAATTATTAGTTTTTCTATATTTAAAGTCATATTTGATATTACTTTTCGTTTTATTAGTCATCCTATACAGTTTTTTTTTGAGGTTCCGGGTAGCTATAGATTTGTCATGATTACGGGATTCTGTTCCATTTATCTGGCTTCTGAACTTTTGAGTTATGTAACAGTAAGATTACTCGGATCTACTAAGAATTATGTAAATAACTATATAATATTATATTGTAGTATTATTCATTTTTTGTTTATTACTCTTATCTGCCGGAATAAACAGATAGTAATCAGAAGTATTCCCAAAAAAATATCCTTAAGTTTTGCATTACCACATATTTTTAACGCAATATTTACATATGTTATTACTTTGAATATGTTAATCAGTAATAAAACAGCAGTAATAACATTATTTATTATCAGTTTTATTGTATCAAATTATCTTTTTTTTTCATTAATAGAAACTATGACTACATTATTCACGTTAAAAAATGAAAATACTATTTATAAACAAGAACTTGAATTTCAGAAAAAAAATTATGAAGAAATAGATTATCAGATTCAAAAACTATTGAAGATCAGACATGATTATAAAAATGAACTGTTAACTTTATATGATTTTTTTATAAATGATCCGTTATATATAGCCAATATTTTGGAAGACTATATGTCTGAGATAGATAAAATAAACATCCGCTATTCTCCGAATATGTTTTTAAATTCATTGTTACGGATAAAATTTGCTTTAGCAAAGGCTTTAAATATAAAAGTTATTTCTTCAATATCAGTTCCTAAAGATTTATACTTAATATATAGTGAAATAGGCATATTATTTGGAAATTTAATAGATAATGCCATTGAAGCCAATTCAAAGATGCCTGAGAATGAACGATACATTATTTTAAAAGCGCGATATTTAGAAGATTATCTTTACCTAAATATCCAAAATCCATTTGAATCATCAGTGACATTACCTAAGCAGCCAATTGAAGAACACGGATATGGTTTAGTCAATGTTAGGCAAATCGTAGACCGGCATAATGGCAATATAAGTATCAGTAAGTCAAACTCAGTATTTGAAATCGATATTATATTATATAATCTAGATAAGCGTTAACATTTAGGCCAACTCACATTCTAGGATATCAAGCCAATCTAGTTTATTCATAGTAATAATTTGAAGACCGGCCTTCGATAATAAATTTTTATATTCTTGTAGAGTACGTTCTTTACCTCCAAAAATCAACATCATTTCAATATCCATTGCTTTTGTCTGATAGGAATCAAATTGATCATCAAGCAATTTTTCAATAATTATCAGTTTTTGTGATTTACTCAAAGTTTGTCGGCAGTTTTGTAAAATAAGAAGTGCCTTTTCATCATCCCAGTCATGAAGTATTGATGATAAAATATAGGTGTCTCCGCATTTGGGGACAGCATCAAAAAAATCCCCGTCGACAATCTGGCATCGATCTAATAATTTGTAGTTTTTGATATTGTTGTATGCTTCAGCAGTAACATTTGTTTTATCAAATAAGACTCCAGTACAGATAGTGTTACGTTTAAGAATTTCGGAAATCAATTCGCCTTTTCCGCCTCCAATGTCGACTATAGTTTTATATTTGCTGAAATCATAATAGTCAACGATATTATTTATCCTATTTTTATCCCTTTGTTTCATACATTCATTGAAAACAAATGCTTCTTCCCTATTCTCGTCTAAAAAAGAAAAGAAGTCTTTACCATATATTTTATTAAATGCAGGTTGCCCTGTTTGAAGGCTATATAATAAGTTGCCCCAGGACGCCCAATGATAATTACTACATAAGTAAGTTGCCGAATATAGCAGGGAATGAGGGTGGTCTGACTGTAGTGTTTTGCCAAGTTCGGTTAAACTAAACATGGATTTAGTGTCATAGGTAAACAGCCCCTTTTCTGTTAGTAACCGCATAATCCTGAAAAGTGAATTTATGTCACTCTTAGAAAATCTGGCAATTTCCTCAATTGACTTGGAACCATCAGACATGTAATCGGGTATCTTAAGTTTCGCAATAATACATGCACACTGTGCAGTCCAGGTACTGGTAATGATGCTGTTCATGATTTTCCAGAGTTCTGTTTCTGGTGTAACTGACTTTTCCTTCATCAAGGTTCGCTCCTTTTATTAATGTTGTCATATGTCATAAATTATTATAACTCATTTGTTTTAGGGGAAAAGAACAGATTATGGCATTAAAAGAACAAACTATGGCAGATAAACAAAACTCTAGTTATTTATGTTAGAATTTTATAAGTCAAGATTAAAGGAGATGATTAAATTAGTCAAGGATAAAATAATAATCGAAGATACAACCTTAAGAGACGGAGAGCAAGCACCATCAGTTAGCTTCGGACTGAATGAAAAAGTAGAAATTGCAAAGATAATATCAGATATTCTTACCGAGGATGATTCTATTGATGCTGGCTTTCCGGCAGTATCCGTCACAGAATCGAAAATAATGAGTGAAATATGTAAAATCATTGATAAGAACTATATCCTTGGTTTGAGTCGCTTAAAAAAAGAAGATATTAAATTAGCCTATAGTACAATGAAATACTCCTCAAAAAGAAAAATAGGTTTAATCATCCCGACATCTACGTTACATTTACAATGTAAATTAAATATTTCACCAAAAGAATTATTAGAGAAAGTGATTATGTGCATTGATTACTCACATCGCTATTTTGATGATGTTGAAATCGGTTTTGAAGATGCATCACGTACTGAAATAGAGTATTTATGCAGTTTGACGGAAGAAATCATCAATGCGGGCGTAAAAAGTATTACATTAGCAGATACTTTAGGATATTGGTTGCCATTTGAAGCAGAATCATGTATTAAAAAAATTATGAGTTATGTAACCAATATAGATGAATTGGATTATTTAGGGATCCACTGTCATAATGATTTGGGTTTAGCTTTAGCAAATTCCATAGCGGCACTGGGCGCTGGTGTGAATAAAATCGGAACTTCTGTTAACGGATTAGGTGAAAGAGCTGGCAATACCTCAACGGAACAGATATTGATTTTGCAACAGATAAAGAATTTGGACATCGCAAACAAAAATATCAAAAAATATAATATCGAAAGGATTTGGGAATGCAGCAGATTAGTTGAAACATTATCGGGAATAAAAGTTCAAAGAAACTATCCTATAGTGGGTGAAAATTGTTATATTCATGAGTCGGGAATACATCAGGATGGTATATTAAAAAACAAGTTGACGTATCAGTTGTTTGACCCGGCTATGGTAGGTTTCAAAGATGATATATTCTACTATGGGAAGCATAGTGGAAAAAGCGGTTTGTCCTTTAAGTTACAACAGCTTGGCATAGACATAAAAAAGGTTGATCTGGAACAATATTACCAAAGGTTTATGATCCTATGTGATACCAAAAAGCAGATTGTCGATCAAGATTTTTTAGATATTTTATAGAAAGGAATGTTGAAATTGAAAATTTACAGTTTATTTAATAATAATATATTGAATATTGATTTAAATGATATCGTTAATAACGATCATGCCAATGGGTTAAAGCAAATACCTGAGATTACTTCGTTGGCGGATGTCGCTGAAGCTGTGAACAAATCTCGCAAGAAAGTATACGAAATGCCAATTGATGATATTATAGGGATTTTGGACAAAGTCGGAAAAATGTGGGAAGATCCTTGCTTTATTTTACGAAAAATATCCAAGAGAATATTTTTGCAGAGCGGTCAATATTCAGAGGAAATGATAGAATTATCATTAAAGTACATGTGTGGAATGTATGACAAGGATTATTTAGAAAATATGTTAGATAGCGATTTGTTCGGCAATCGTAAAGCTCTGGACGGATTTATAAAATTACAAAGTATGACACCAGTTGCGGTCAAGGCAGTGCCGAGAGGTATAGCAGGTCACTGGCTGTCAGGAAACACATTGATAATAGGACAAATAAGTTTATTGCGGGCTATATTAACCAAAAATGCAAGCATTATTAAAGTTTCATCAAAAAACAAATTATTTCTACCATTATTCCTTGAGTCATTTAAATATATTAAATGGATGAACAATAATGACGAACTGATCAAAGGAGAGGACCTGACGGCATGTATTTCAGTAATATATTTTAATAGCAACGATCAGGAATGCAATGAGGAGTTATCAACATATTCTAATATACGTGTGGCCAGAGGAGGCAGAGAAGCTATTGGAGCAATCATGAACACAAAGAAGGGATATGGGACTGAAGATTTAATATACGGTCCCAAATACTCAATGATTGCAATAGGGAGGGAGTGCTTAAATAAGAATTATATTGAAAACCTGATAAAAAATGCATCAATTGATTTCAGTATATGGGATCAGTATGCCTGCACTTCACCTCATGTTGTTTTTGCAGAAAAAGGAGGGGAGATATCGGTAAAAGAGTTTGCTCAGAAAATTTCAATGCAGATGGGAGTGTTGGAAAATATCCTGCCGAATAAAACAGTTACTAATGAAAATGCGCCAGCTATCATAGCCGCACGCATAGAAAATGAATTTGACGGAATCACATATAACAATGAAAGCACGGCATGGTCAGTTTTATACAATGAAGACAAATTGGAGCTGCCTGAGCCACTATTTTCAAGAGTAGTGCGTATTATTGCGGTTGATGACATAGTTCAGGTCTATTCATTGATTGATAAATATATCCAGACTATGGGCATTGCAATGGAAGGAAATAAAAAGCACTCCTTTGTAAACGAATGTATCTATCGCGGGGTTGAACGGTGCGTTCCGGTAGGACTGATGCACACCATGTTGCCGGGTTCCCCATGGGACGGTTTTTTCAGTTGCGACAGGCTGGTCAGGTGGGTATCATGCTTTGATGATACATATGGAGCCGTTAATCATAATTTGATAATTGACAGTTAGGAGATTAAATGAACAAAGCTATAACAAAACAAATTTTTTATAGTCACATCGGAAAAGAAGTCGCTGATGATGAGTTAGTATTTGCTAATGTAGACATGGGCATGGGTACTGATGCGACGTTTCCTTTGGCAATCCAGGAATTTGAGAAGCTTAACTGCAGATTGTTCTCGGGAAATAATTTGGCTGTAATACAGGATCATTTCGTGCCTGCTAAAGATATCGCTACTGCAGAGTATTCAAAGATGGTACGAGATTTTTCAGTAAAAAATAAGATCAAGAACTATTTTGAGGTAGGTAAGGGCGGTATTTGCCATCTGGTCATGATGGAAGCGGGCCTATGCAAACCAGGAGATATAGTTGTAGGAGCTGACAGTCATACATGTACATATGGTGCTGCCGGTCTCTTTGCTACCGGAATTGGAAGTACTGACCTTGCAGCTTTTATGGCAACAGGAAAGCTATGGTTTAGAATCCCCAAATCAATTAAGGTGATATTAAATGGAACTCCCTCAAAGTATGTACAGGGCAAAGATATTATTCTTCATTTAATAGGCAAAATCGGAGTTTCCGGGGCCTTATACAAAGCATTAGAATTCATTGATAATACCACGGATAAATTATCAATGGCCGATCGAATTACTATTTGTAATATGGCGATAGAATGTGGAGCTAAAACCGGAATTTTTGAATATGACGAAGTGACAGAAGGTTTTTTTTATGCGTTAGATATGAGGATTGAAAAGGAAAGAAAACTTAAAGCAGGAGCAGATAATGAATATTATGAGATTATTAATATTGATGTGAGCAAAATAGAACCCATCGTTGCCATGCCCTTTTTGCCTTCAAATGTAAGTGCTGTGAAAGATATCGATGAAATACAAATACAGCAAGCATTTATCGGATCATGCACAAACGGCGGAATCGAGGATATGAGGCTGGCAGCAGAAATATTAAAAGGAAAAACTGTCAGCAAAAAAGTCAGGCTGATTGTCATCCCAGGTACTCAAAAAATATTATCATTAATGGCTAAAGAAGGGATTTTAGAAGTATTTATTAATGCCGGAGCATCGATTGCTTCTCCTAACTGTGGGCCATGCCTAGGAGGCCATTATGGTATTTTGGCAAAAGGAGAGTCATGTATTTCAACAAGTAACAGGAATTTTGTCGGCAGAATGGGTGAAAAAACGAGTAAGGTTTATTTGGCAAACCCGGCTGTTGTAGCGGCATCGGCTGTAAAGGGTATGATTTGCCTTCCAGAGGAGGTATTATGATCGAAATAATAGGTAAGATCCACAAATACGAAGATAATATTAATACTGATGTCATTATACCTACTAAGTTCTGTAATTCTACAGATCTAAAATATTTAGGAGAACATTGTTTCGCTAATCTGGATGAAGAATTTACAGTTAAATGTAAGGTCGGCGACGTGCTTTTGGCAGGTGATAATTTTGGTTGTGGAAGCTCTCGAGAAAACGCCCCGCTGGCAATCAAGGGAGCCGGCATCTCATGTATTATCGCAAAATCATTTGCCAGAATATTCTACCGCAATGCAATAAACATCGGTCTACCGCTTATAGAAGACAAAACTTTATATGACAGGTTTCAAGATGGCGACAGCATAATGATAGACTTTGATAAGAAATATTGCGTTAATTTAATGACAGAAGAAACATTTACGATACCGGATTACCCAAAGGATATTTTGGAGATATTTTTGCATGGCGGGTTGATTCCATTTGTAAAAGCTGGAGGTATGAAATGAAAGCTGATGAAATTCTAGATTATGAACCATTTATAAATGGTGATAACAAAACAGAGGGATTATTTATAGATGCACTTTATGAAGAAATGATTTTTCATTATAAGAACAGTGAAACTTACCGAAAGTTTTGTATCGGCAGAAATTTCAATCCATGTGAAAAAACCAAGAGTTATGAAGATTTACCATATATACCTATTCAACTATTTAAAACTAAAAAGCTATTATCTGTGCCCGAAAATCAGATTGTTGATGTGAGAAAATCAAGCAGTACTTCAACTGGAAGCCCCAGCATGGTGTATCGTGATAAAATAACTTTGGACAGATATTATAGGTCTAGAAATAAAATATTTGATCAATTTATAAATGATCGTGAAAAAATTCATTTTTGTCTTGGTGAGAATCCTGGCCTTGATAAGACGATAAGCAGAAATTTAGTTAATAGTTTGATCGGGGACCGTGCCGGAACGTCAGAACAGCATTATCTCATGAATAATGAGAATCTGGACTGGAAGGAGTTTATTGATAAATTTGAACATTGTATAAAGACGGGAAAAAAAATCGGACTTATCTATGGAGGCACGGCCATACTGTATCTACATATTATCAAGCCGCTAATGGCAAATAATATTCGCCTTAAGTATGATGGATATATTGCTCATGGCGGCGGGTGGAAAAAAATGCAGAATATGCAAGTAAGCAAGTCTGAATTCCTGAAAGAGTTATTGACTGTGTTTGACATGCCAGGTACCAATATTGTTGACATGTATGGATTTTCTGAATCTAACAGTATGTTTATTGATTGTGAGTATGGAAATAAGCATGTTCCTGTTTGGAATAAAGTGATAATAAGAGATTGTAATACCTTTAAGCCGTTAGAAGAAAGCAAAGAGGGGATCATACAGATTTTAGATGTGTTGCCGCATAGTTATCCGGGAAATTCTTTGATCACTGACGATATCGGCTATTTATGTAAGAAAGAAAAGTGTCGATGCGGCAGGGCTGGTCAGCTGTTTAAAGTAGTTAAAAGGGCAAATGGATCAGAAGCCAAAGGTTGTGGTGATATGTTAGCCGATTTGATGGAAAGGAAGATTGATAAGTAAATGACGAATGACGAAGCAGTATGGATAAAAGCATTATTATTAGAAGAAGCATCAATAAAAATATCACCCCTGATCAGCACCCGGGAACAGACACAATATTTTTCGGCAGAGAATCTGTATAATAGCAGCCAGGTGTTTATAAAGCTGAACAGATCTGTAAAAGTCTGTCTTAGTACTTCTGATAAGTCAAAATATATGATTAGCGAGGATATGGATTCCATTATTGAAATTAAGAATGGGAGAACGATGATCGATGGCATAAAAATCGTTGCCTTGACTTCAAGTTTACTGCACAGTCCTCAGCAGGCCTTATTTAACTTATATAAGAGATGTAGCAGGAATTGTGCTTTTTGCCCTATATCATTTCAGAAAGATAATATAGAGTTTATGAATGCGGATTTATTTAGCAAAATAATACCGCAGTTAAAAGATATTGATTTACACGGAATCGGCTTTACAACGGGAATACCCGAAGGATGGTCAGAAGAAAAGATGGTCGCCGAAATAACGGCAGTTATTAAAACAATAAAGAAATGCCGGGGACAAAATGCTTACATAAGCGCAGCTCCGCCGCCATTGAAAAAAAGTAACATAGATAAGCTGAAAGTGTCCGGATTAAACGAGATAAGAATAAATATAGAAGCGTATAATCCTAAGATATTCAGAATGATGTGCCCAGACTTTGTGTATGAGGATAATATCAGAGCGATTTTGGATTCCGTACAGATATTTGGTAGGAATAAAGTCAGTACCAATATGATAATTGGCTTAGGTGAATCTGATGAGGATATATTGAAGGGAGTTCGTTTTTTTGCCCGTCACGGTGTTTTTACCACACTGTCACCATTAGATGTGGTTCCGGAAAGAAAAGAGCATCTGAGATCGCTGATGGGCAGGGAACCTGTCAGGCCGGCAGCAAAAAGACTGTATGATTTGGCAATAAAGCAAAAAAAAATCTATGATCTGTATGGTATAACATTGAACAATGGACTGAGAACAATGTGCAGTGCATGTGGTTATTGTAATATAGCACCGTTAATCGATTTGTAAAGAGGAGAATGAAATGTATAACTATTTGGCAGACACAGGAGTAAAACTTTCCCATTTCGGATTAGGAACAATGACATTCGGAGGGGACGGGCGTTGGACAAATAAAGGAAGTGTTGATGAGGCGCTTGCCCAGAGGATGTTTGATGTCAGTATTGAGCACGGGGTGAATCTAATTGATACTGCGGATATTTATTCAAATGGGATGGCAGAAGAATTATTAGGTAACATAATAAGCATAAAGAGAAGAAAGGTATTCCTGGCAACGAAAGTCAGAGGAAGAACAGGATCAGGGGTAAACGATATTGGATTATCCAAATTACATATCATACAAGGATGTGAAGATAGCTTAAGAAGAATGAAAACCGATTACATTGATTTGTACCAGTTGCATGTATTTGACCCGCGTACCCCGATAGAAGAATCTATTTCTGCCCTGGACTGCCTGGTTAAGCAGGGAAAGGTAAGATATATTGGATGCTCAAACTTTGCGGCGTGGCAAATCATGAAAGCTCTTGGAAAATCCGAATATTATAATAAGGAAAGATTCGTTTCACTGCAGGCACATTATTCTTTGATAAACCGTGACATAGAAGAAGAAATTGTCCCCTTGTTACAAGATCAGAAGTTGGGGCTGATTGTTTGGAGTCCTTTGGAAGGTGGATTTCTAAGCGGGAAATATATTGAAGGAAAGGAAACGCCACAAGGAGTTCGCTTATCGGATCCAGAAAAAGAAATATTAAAAATCGATGAGCAAAGAGGTTTTTCGATAATAAAAGTAGTGAAAGAAATTGCCGGTTACCGGAATGTGACACCGGCTCAGGTTGCTTTGAACTATCTCAGGCAGCAAGAGTATGTAACCAGCGTTTTAATAGGCGCACGTAGTGAAAACCAGCTTATCGAAAATCTGGGGGCACTTTCATGGGAATTAACTAAAGAAGAAATTGCGAAACTTGATCTTGCCAGCCGACCAGTCAAATATTATCCGAAATGGTTACAGGAGATTACCAGTAAGGACAGATTATAATAAATGAAGTATGAGAGATATCACAGAGGGAGGCTATACCATGTTGAATAATGAAGTCGAGCAATATATGGAATGGGATAAAAAATACTATCTACATACATTTATGAAAGAAAGTGATTATCAGCCGATACTGGTTGAGCGGACAGAAGGTGATAGAATCATTACCTATAAAGAAGGAGAATATTTGGACTTTAATAGCCAGCTTGTTTCAACCAATGTTGGGAATTCGAATAAAACTATAAATGAAAGAGTGTGTGAGGCTATTAGAAGATATGGATTTTTGTGGGAAAAATTTTTGTGTAATTATCGGGCTGAGGCTGTTTACAAAATAATTGAGAGGATACCGGGAATCAATTTATGGGCCCAAAGAATCAAATTTTACAGCAGCGGTTCGGAATCTATTGAAGCATCTATTTCTCTGGCAAAAATGCTGAGACAGAGAAATAAAATTTTGATTAAGTCAGTTGATTTTCACGGATGGACGGGAAATGCGAGAAATACCACGTCAATTCCTTACTATGGAAACATGCAGAATAGTATTAGCCGAGAATTATTTTATTTACCGATAGATAAAGATTATATTTCTATACCGACTCCATTTTGTTCTGATTGTCCATTGGGCTGCAATTATAATGACTGTAAAAGCAGTTATAAATTAAAATGTATTCAAAAAACAGAAGATATAATACTTCATGAAAATCCAGAGGAAATAGCCGCATGCATAACTGAAATCGTCAGTGGTTTTGGGGCAATACTTCCCCCTGTTGAATACATTCCGCAATTATATATCTTATTGCATAAATATAATATATTATGGATTGATGATGAAGTGCTAACAGGATTTGGCCGCTTGGGCAAATGGTTTGGCTATCAGCTATATGACGATATTTATCCAGACATTATGTGTATTGGAAAAGGCCTGACTAATTCTCTGGTGCCTTGTTCAGGCGTCGTAATCAGCAAAAAGCTTTCACGGCAATTAGAGGATCAAATATGGTTCCTTGGCAGTACTTTTTCTGGTCATCCTGTAGCAATGGCGGCTATTTCCGCGACAATAGATGTCATGCTTGAGCAGCAAATAATTGATCAGTCTGAAGCGAAAAGCCAGCTTATTATAGAATACCTTGAAAAACTTAAGATCAAATACAGTGATTTAATAGAGAGTATTAACGGAATCGGTTTTTTTTGGTCAATTGAGTTCAAGGGAAGTAAATTCTTGGCAAGAAAGATAAATATAAAAGGAGTATTCTCGCCGGCTGCATATATTTCCAGAGAATGCTATCATAGAAAACTATTATTAGGCGGCTTGTTACCCTGGACATTGAGACTGACGCCATCTCTGACAATAGAAAGATCAGATATTGAAAAGGGTATGAAAATTTTGGACGAAACTTTAGAATCTTTGAGAAATTATTGCTGTAAGAATAACAAGACTTTAGAGGATATGGTGAACGAATTATGATCAGAACATTGGAATTATACGATAATCAATATATGAACTTTGGAGCGCCGGTCTGTGTTTTTTTTGATATTACTTATAGATGTAATTTAAAATGTTTTTATTGTTTTTCGAATGATAATAACCTGAAAAAAATGGCAAAAAACGGATTGACAGTATCTGAGATTAAAAATATTTTAAAAGATTTAAGTGTATCCGGTACAAAAGTTGTTGAATTTTCTGGCGGCGAACCGCTTATGCAAAAAGATTTTCTGGAAATTTTAAGATATTCCAAAGCACTTGGTCTGGAAATCAGTTTTGTATCGAATGGAACTTTGTTCAGTAAAGAAATATGTGAAGAGCTGGTCACCTTAGTTACAAATGTAAACATAACATTGAGAGGATGTGACGAGTTTTCTCATGATAAAGCAACAGGAGTTGAGGGTTCCTATGTCAAAACAATTAATTCAATCAAATTATTGAATAGCTATGGTATAAAAGTAGGAATATTATATGACCCCACCTATCTCAATTACGAAAATATTTATGATTATTTTACATATTTAATTGAAATTGAAGGAGTGAAGTTAAATAGTATTTTTTTGAACCGAATTAATATCCGCAATATTGATAACCATGGTACTGAGAAAAAAAGCTACTGTTTGCAGACAATTGAAGAATATGAGATTGCTTTTGGTCAATTGGACAGGATATTTACAGAATATGGTATATTCATTGAAATCGAGGCATTTCCACTATGTAAAGTAAATGAAAAATATCATAGATTTTTAACCCGGTGTAATTACGGTATAAGTAATGCCAGTATTGATTTTGAAGGTAATTTGAAAATGTGCCCGGTTTCAAGTAAAATCTTGGGCAATTTAAGGAATGAAAGTGTCAAGACAATATGGAGCGAAAGTCCTATTATAAAGAAATTCCGTACGCTGGAATGGATGAACGCAAAGTGCAAGTCCTGTTTGGATTTTGAAATATGTGGCGGCGGCTGTTACACTTCAAAACCGGAAACCATGTCATATCAAGATGATTATTTTATTAAGGAAAAGGTATATTCGGAAGAAAAAATTCCTTGTATCAGCCCGCAGGTCATAATAAAGGATATGGATTCCAAAGCATATATTTTTTTCAAACGTATTGTTCCCAGATTGTTGCCTGCCAAAAAATATATACATGAAAGGGATATATTTGAGATATCCGGAAGCGAATACAAGGTAATGAGACACATTGACTCCTTGACCGCCATTAATGAAATAAAAGAAAAGCTGTCCGAAATAGATTCCACTCAATTTGACAATATAATTATTGCACTGGTAAATAGGGGGGTTATATTCGTAAAATGAAAAAGACAAATAAATATATACATGAATGGAACAATTGCTTATCTCATAACATTAAAATTCATGATGAAACTCTTCGTGAAGGAATTCAAAGCCTAGGTTCAGCAGTTACCTTGGAAGAAAAAAAAGAGTACTTGGACAGTGTCCTGACAATGCCAGTCTCATCCGTTTGCCTGGGATTCCCGGCATCTGGCGCCAAAATCTATGATGAAATAGATAATCTGATACCTTATATTATCTCCTCCAAAAGTGATATTGCAATTTCTTGTGCGGCGCGTACTACTATGAATGATATAGCTCCCATTATTAAGCTATCTCAGAAATATGGATGTAATATAAAAGTAAATGCTTTTATTGGAACAAGTCAGATCAGACAATACATTGAGAAATGGGACATCAAACATATATGCTCATTAATAAGAAAAACAGTAGAATATGTTAAGTCACAGGGCTTAGATATTTGCATTATTACAGAAGATACTACGAGGACTTCGCCAGAAATGATTAAGGCGGTATATATGACCGCGATTGAGGCTGGATGTAACGATATTTGCTTCTGTGATACGGTAGGTCATGTGGATTTTACAGGAATATACAATCTGTTTCAATTTATTAAAGAGGAAATTGCATTAAATAATGAAGAACTTGTCATTGAGTGGCATGGTCATAACGATAGAGGTATGGCCTTGGAGAATTCTCTTTTTGCAGCTATGATGGGTGCAGACATCATTCATGTTACCAGTTTTGGAATAGGTGAAAGATGTGGTAATACTCCGCTAGAACTATTGTTATTGAATCTGTCTCTTATGGGTAATACCGAGTTTAAAAATTCATTGAAAATACTAACTGACCATTGCTATAAGTTTTCAGAAATTTTCAAATGGAAAATTTCTGAAAACTATCCGGTCTGGGGAGAAAACGCCTTTACCACAGTTTCAGGAGTACACGCATCGGCCATTTATAAAGCTTTTGATATGCCAGATAACTTGATTGAAAAGGTGTATTCTTTTATTGAACCAAGTTTATTAGGACGTCAGCAAATAGTTAAAATTAATTATATGAGCGGTAAATCCAATGTGTTATATTGGATGAAAAACAATCGGATCAAACCTGACGACCGAGCTGTTGAAGACATATTGGAAATAGCTAAAACGTCTATTATGCCGCTACCCGAAGAATTGCTATGGAAAATTGTTCACAAATCAAAGAACCGATGATTTGATTAATATTATTGACATAATGTATAATTATGGTAAGATATAATAAAATGTTAAAAGGAGATAATTTATGAATAGTGATAAGATCAAGAAAGGAATTAAATCTGCCCCGCAGCGGACATTACTTAATGCCTTGGGATTAACGGAAACTGAAATGGACAGACCTCTGGTTGGTATCGTCAGTTCTCAAAATGACATTGTGCCGGGACATGTAAACCTTGACAAAATCGTTGATGCGGTTAAGCACGGGATTTTACTTTCGGGAGGAATTCCTTTTGTTTTTCCTGCAATTGCTGTCTGTGACGGAATAGCTATGGGGCATGAAGGGATGAAATATTCGCTGGTTACCAGAGAGCTGATTGCTGATTCAACGGAAGCTATGGCAATAGCACATGCCTTTGATGGTTTGGTAATGGTGCCAAACTGTGATAAAAATGTTCCAGGCTTATTAATGGCGGCAGCAAGACTGAATATTCCGGCTATTTTTGTTAGTGGCGGTCCTATGCTAGCTGGTAAAGTAAAAGATGAAAGATTAAGTTATTTATCAGTTTCGGAAGCAGTCAGCCGATTTAATGTTGGAGAAATAACAGAGGATGTTTTAGAGGAGTATGAGAAAAATGCTTGCCCGACTTGTGGGTCATGTTCAGGAATGTTTACTGCCAATACGATGAATTGCCTAACAGAAGTGCTTGGCATGGGGTTGAGAGGGAATGGAACAGTGCCGGCAGTTTATTCAGAAAGACTGCGGATAGCGAAACAAGCCGGTATGCAGATAATGAAACTGATCGACTCAAATATTTGTCCGAAAGACATTATGACAGAGCAAGCATTTTATAATGCGTTAATAGTAGACATGGCTTTAGGAGGTAGTACAAATACAATATTACATCTTCCGGCAATAGCAAATGAGTGTGAAATAAAACTGGATTTGGATATGGTGAATAAAATATCTGATCAGACCCCCAATATTTGTCATTTAGCACCTTCAGGAAATCATTATATTGAGGACTTAAATGAAGCCGGAGGGGTCTATGCGGTTATGAACGAATTAAACAAGAAAAACTTATTACATACAGAGTTAATGACATGTACCGGTAAATCGGTTGCTCAGAATATATATAATTGTGAAGTAAAAAACCATGATGTGATCAGAAGCATAGATAATCCTTATAGCGTTAAAGGGGGGATTGCTGTTTTATATGGAAATATCGCGATGGATGGTGCTGTCATTAAACAGGCAGCAGTCTCGGAAAAAATGTTGAGACACGAGGGACCGGCTCGGGTTTTCGACTGCGAAGAAGATGCCATAGAAGCGATATATGCACACAAAATTCATCCCGGAGATGTTATAGTTATCCGATATGAGGGGCCAAAAGGCGGGCCGGGCATGCGTGAGATGCTGAATCCGACATCAGCCATTGTAGGTAGCGGTTTGGGCGAATCAGTTGCGCTTATTACTGATGGCAGATTCAGTGGTGCAACCCGAGGAGCAGCAATCGGCCATGTATCTCCGGAAGCTGCTGTGGGAGGAAATATTGCACTTATAGAAAACGGGGATATTATTTTGATTGATATACCTGGCCATAACCTGATGATTAAAGTAGATGAAAGAGTTTTAGAAGAAAGGCGCAGTAAATGGAATCCTAAAGCACCGCGAGTTACTAAAGGATATTTATCAAGGTATGCGAAGAATGTAATGTCAGGCAGCAGCGGCGCCATCCTAAACTGAAAATCAATAGGCGTCAGCGATATCATATATGAGCCGCTCGCTATCTTCCCAGCCAAGGCAGGCATCGGTAATTGACTTCCCATAAATGCCTTGGCCGATTTTTTGGCATCCCTCTTCAATATAGCTTTCGATCATTACCCCCTTTACCAGACGGCGGATATCGGGATTCAGTTTCCGGCTGTGCAGCACTTCCTTGACAATCCGAATCTGCTGCTTATACTGTTTGTTGGAATTGTTATGGTTGGCATCAATGATACAGGCAGGATTGGCTAATTCCCTTTCATTATAAAGGTCCAGAAGCAAATTCAGATCCTCATAATGATAATTCGGCAGGCTTTGCCCGTGCTTATTGACGGCGCCCCGGAGGACGGTGTGAGCCAGGGGATTGCCGGTGGTATTGACTTCCCAGCCGCGGTAGACGAAAGTATGACACTGCTGGGCGGCATAAACGGAATTAAGCATAACACTGAAGTCGCCGCTGGTGGGATTTTTCATCCCGGCCGGGACGTCAAAGCCGCTGACCGTAAGCCGGTGCTGCTGGTCTTCTACGGAGCGGGCGCCGATGGCGACGTAAGAAAGTATATCCGAAACATATCTCCAGTTTTCGGGATAAAGCATTTCATCGGCGGCGGTAAGCCCCGATTCCTCCATGGCACGGATATGCATTTTCCTCATGGCGATCAGGCCGGCATGGAAATCCGGTTTTTTCTCAGGATCAGGCTGATGTACGAAGCCTTTATATCCCTCGCCGGTGGTACGCGGCTTATTGGTATAAATCCGCGGTACTAAGACCAGACGGTCACGAACCCCCTCGTTTACTTTGGCGAGCCGGTTTAAATAGTCACAGACGGCATCTTCATTGTCAGCCGAACAGGGCCCGATGATCACCAGGAATTTATTGCTTTCACCGGTGATGACTTGGCGGATCTCGGCATCGCGCTCCTGCTTCAGTCTGACCAAACGCTCTGGAAGCGGAAACTCGGCACGAATGACATCCGGAGTCGGTAATTTTACGATAAAATCAAAAGACATGGGTAACCTCCATATGTAAGTCCTAAGTAACAATGCTATAATCAGCAAATCTTATTCTAGTATAGGGTTTTAGCGGAGTAAAGTCAATAAAACTTGGAATTGAACCGTAACTCAGAATGGAACCGTAACTCGGAATTGAACCGTAAAACTCGGAAGCGAACCGTGACTTGACTTGGATTGGTGATAATTCACAAAACATATCGCATTATTCTATAAATAATATCCAAAGTGTCTTTCGCCGGCCTTATAACTCGAAAATCATGTTGACAATTTATCTCAACATTGTTATTATGATAATAGTTTATAGGTAATTTATAATATGTTTAGACATTATTTATAATTATCAACTTATTGCATATGATTGGATTGTTACTGTAAAGCAGGCAAAACCAGATTTTGAATACTCGAAGTGTGAGTTTCAAGTTTGGTTTTTTATTTTACCAAATATTTATTGTCAAATATTTTTTGACTAATATATGTAGACTAATAATATGAAGAGTAACAATTATACTATTTACAATGTTAAGCTGGGGGTATTGACCGATGGCAAAACCAATTGAATCGCAATCGCAATATGAAAAAGCTGAAAAAATAGTAATCGAAAAAATCATTAATAACAATATTATATCTTCTCTGGATGCTGATGGCGAAGAAACCATTATTATGGGACGAGGTATCGGATTTGGCAAAAGAGCGGGCAATGTAGCAGACAATAAACGGATTGAGAAGATTTTCAAGCTGGACAACAAAGACAGTGCGGAACGTTTCAAAGAACTCTTGGCATCACTGCCACTGGAATACATTCAGGTATCCAATGATATCATTACGTATGCCAAGGAGATCTTGAATATCGAGTTGAATCAAAATGTATATATAACCTTGACGGATCATATCAGTTTCACAGTTGACAGGTTCAAGAAGGGGATGGATTTTGCCAATGCCCTTCTAGAGGAGGTAAAGCTTTTTTATCCCAATGAATTTGCGGTGGGCATACATGCCCTGCAATTGATAGAGTCAAGGATCAAAGTCAGCCTGCCGGAAGACGAGGCCGCTTCCATTGCCCTGCATCTGGTCAATGCGGAGCTTGATTCATCGATCAGCAATACCTTTACCATAACAAAGATGATCCATGAAATCATGGAGATTATCGAGCGGGAGATCACGCCGCAGAATATGAATCCTTATCACCGCGACCGGCTGATCATCAACCTGAAGCATCTGGGCCACCGGCTGTTGACGTCGCATCCGGATAAAAGCTTCATAGACCCGGAATTATATGATTTTATCAGAAACAATTATCAGCGGGATTACGGGCTGATCAATCAAGTTAACTGCTATTTAGAAGCGCAATATGGGTGCAGCATGACCGAAGAAGAACAGATTGATCTGACTTTGAGCATCAAAAGGATCAGAACAACGGATATGCAATTTTGATTATTATATAATTAAAGATTATTCTACAATATTAAATTCACTTTAGAAAGGGGCGATGCAATATGGGTTTTTTAGACAATTTACGTAAAAAGAATGATTGTACGGTGTATGCACCAATGAAGGGAAGGTGTGTGGGGATTCAGGCGGTCAGCGACCCGGTCTTCAGCGATGAAATCTTGGGAAAGGGAGTAGCCATAGTGCCTGAGGAGGGGACGGTATATGCACCGGCAGACGGTGTCATCAGTGCCGCTTTTCCGACCGGCCATGCGGTTGCGGTTACGACCGGGCAGGGGGTAGAGATCCTGATCCATGTGGGACTTGATACGGTAAACCTGAATGGGAAATATTTTGAAACCTTCGTACAGGCAGACCAGAAGGTCAAAAAAGGCGATATGCTGTTGCGGGCTGATCTGGAGAAAATAAAAGCCGAAGGCTATGATGTCATAACACCTGTTGTTATATGCAATTCGGATGCTTTTTCTGAGATTACCGGACTGACCGATCAGGAAACAGAACCTGGTACCGAGATCATCCGGATCAGTAAATAAACTAGCTCCAGATCAACAGCAGATCTACAGCAGATCAACAGCAGATAAATAAGTGTGTGTCAGTCATGCGGATAGGAGAAGGAATGGAACGATATAGCGGAAAAAGTGTGATGAAAGGAATCGCGGCAGGCAGGCTCGCTTTTTTTAAAAAACAAGAATACATCCCCCGACAGGAAACCGTTCAGGATACAGGGGCTGAAGTCCAACGTTTCTATGTTGCCAGGCAGAAAGCCATGCAGAATCTGGAACAGCTGTATGAACAGGCCTTGGCAAGCGTTGGGGAAGAGCATGCGATGATCTTTGACATCCATAAGATGATGCTTGAGGATGAGGATTACCTGGATTCTGTGGCGCGGATGATTTCAGAAGAAAGCTTGAATGCGGAATATGCCGTAACAGCTACAGGAGAAAATTTTGCGGCAGTTTTTGCCGCCATGGATGATGAATACATGCAAGCAAGGGCGGCCGATGTGACGGATGTTTCGGCCCGCGTGGTCCGGATCCTTGCGGGAATCGGAGACGATGGAATACAGGCGGAGGAGCCGGTGATTCTGGTGGCCGAAGACCTGACTCCCAGTGAAACCGTCAAGCTGGATAAAAGTAAAATACTGGCCTTCGTTACCGTGAAAGGCTCCACTATTTCCCATACAGCGATCCTGGCAAGGAGCATGAACATCCCGGCTCTTGTCAATACCGATATGATACCGGATGAGAGCATGAACGGCCGGATGGCCGTCGTAGACGGTTTTACCGGAGAATTCCTGGTCGATCCTGAGGAAGACGTCCTGGCGGCCAAGATCGAAGCCAAAAATCAGTGGATTGCCGGGCAGGAAGCCATGAAGGCACTGATCGGGAAAGAAAACGTGACAACGGACGGCCGCAAGGTCAAGCTGTACGCTAATGTGGGCAGCGTCAGCGACGTGGAAAAAGCCATTCAGGCGGATGCCGGCGGAATCGGGCTGTTCCGGAGTGAGTTCCTTTATCTGGGACGGAAGGATTACCCGACCGAGGAAGAACAGTTTGCCAGCTATAAGCAGGCGGCCGAGATGATGGGCGGTAAGAAAGTGATTATCCGCACACTGGATATCGGGGCGGACAAACAAGCCGATTACTTTAAGCTGGAGCCGGAAGAAAATCCCGCCATGGGATACCGGGCGATCCGCATCTGCCTGGACAGGACGGAAGTTTTCAAGACCCAGCTTCGGGCTATTTATCGGGCCTCAGCCTATGGATGCATTGCTGTCATGTTTCCGATGATCATATCGAAAGAAGAAGTAGTGGCCGCAAAGAAAATAGCGGAAGCGGTTAAGACGGATCTGAAGCAGGAAGGAATCGCGTTTGGCGACGTGGAGCTGGGTATTATGATCGAAACACCGGCGGCGGCGCTGATCAGCGATGAACTGGCGGCGGAAGTGGATTTTTTCAGCATCGGTACCAATGACCTGACGCAGTACACGCTGGCGGTTGACCGGCAGAACCAGCAGCTGGAGCCGATCTATGCCCCTTACCATAAGGCCCTTCTCAAGCTGATCAAGCTGACAATTGAGAATGCCCACAAGGCGGGGATCTGGGCAGGCATCTGCGGCGAGCTGGCTGGCGATATCGACATGGTGCCGGTTTTTATGGACATGGGCGTGGATGAACTGTCAGTTTCCCCGGCCAATATCCTGCCCTTGCGAAAATGCATCAGGGAATTGTAAGGATCAGACGAAGTAAAACCAATACAAACTAAAACAAACCAATACAAATAAATATTATTAATTACGAATAAATACAAGTAAATACAAGTAAATACAATCAATACCAATCAATTAAATAATATAAAATAAAATACCATCAAGGAGGAGTAAAAATGCAGCAATTTGAATTTACAGTTACCGATCCGATCGGATTGCATGCCCGGCCAGCGGGCCTGCTGGTAAAGGAAGCCGCCAAGTATAAAAGCAAAATAACCATCAGTTGCGGAGAAAAAAAAGCGGAGGCCGGAAAGTTATTGGCACTGATGTCTCTGGGAGTCCGATGCGGCACGGTGGTTGCCTGCCAGATCGAAGGCGAGGACGAAGATGCGGCGGCAGAAGGAATCCGGCTGTTTTTAACGGAACATTTATGATACACATAATGTTTAAATAACGATACACATAATGATATAAAAGGTATTGTTATACATGTATTCTGGGATGTCACATCCTTAAGAATAAACTGTTCTGCGCCAGGGCGGAACATTTCAATCAAGGGGGTAAAAACTTATGATGAAGTATATGCAAAGATTAGGAAAGTCACTTATGCTGCCGGTAGCCTGTCTCCCTGTGGCAAGTATCCTGATGGGAATCGGGTACTGGATTGATCCCACCGGCTGGGGTGCCAATAATGTCATCGCTGCTTTTCTCCTGAAAGCGGGCGGATCGGTCATTGATAACATGGCGATTTTGTTTGCAATCGGTGTCGGCGTGGGTATGTCGGATGACAATGACGGAACTGCTGGTCTGGCCGGTCTGGTATCCTGGCTGGTCATCACGACATTGCTGGCACCAGGTTCTGTGGCGTTCTTAAAAGGAATCGACGTGTCTGAAGTAGCGGCGGCCTTTGGTAAGATCCAGTCGCAGTTTACAGGTATTTTGGCCGGTCTGATCGGTGCCACCTGTTATAACCGGTTTAAAGGAACCAAATTGCCGACGGCACTTTCGTTTTTCAGCGGCAAGCGCAGCGTAGCCATCGTTACGTCAGGCTGTTCCCTTGTGGCAGCGCTGATTCTGTTCTTCGTATGGCCGTTTATTTACGGTGCTTTGGTGGATTTCGGAACCGCGATCTTATCCACCGGGGCGGTCGGCGCCGGTATCTATACGTTCCTTAACCGTCTGCTCATTCCGTTCGGCCTGCACCACGCCCTGAATTCCGTGTTCTGGTTCGACGTGGCCAATATCAATGACCTGAGCAATTTCTGGTCGGGCGTCGGCAACTATGGCGAGACCGGGATGTATATGGTCGGATTCTTCCCGTTTATGATGTTCGGTCTTCCGGCGGGTGCGTTGGCCATGTATCATACGGCCAAAACTACCCGGAAAAAAGTAGTTGCCGGCTTGATGATGGCCGGGGCGCTGTCTTCTTTCTTTACCGGTATTACCGAGCCGTTGGAATTTGCCTTTATGTTCCTCGCTCCGGGACTATATCTGATCCATGCGATTCTGGCAGGTATTTCCGCCGTGGTCACCAACCTGATCCCTGTTCGGGCCGGGTTCAACTTCAGCGCCGGCTTTGTTGACTGGTTCTTGAGCTTCAAGGCTCCGATGGCCCAGAATCCTTTGCTGATCCTGCCGATCGGCGCAGTGTTCGGCGGCATCTACTATGCGGTATTCCGTTTTGCCATCACCAAATTCAACCTGAAGACACCGGGCCGGGAAGACGATGATGTGGAAAGCGAGATGAAAGTGGTTCTGGCCAATGACAACTTCACGGAAGTGGCGGCAATTATCCTGGAAGGCCTCGGCGGAAAAGAAAATATCCAGTCGCTGGACAACTGCATCACCCGGATCCGCGCCGAAGTCAAGAACTATACAGCTGTCGACGAAAAGAAGATCAAAACTGCCGGCATATCCGGCATCATGCGGCCAAGCAAGACTTCCGTACAGGTCATTGTCGGCACGAAGGTTCAGTTTGTGGCTGATGAAATGAAGAAAATGATTAAATCATAAATATCGGTTTTGTAAAAAGTAAATAATGGACCCTGGCACATGGGAAGCCAAACAGACTGTTTGGCTTCCTGTTTTTATGCTCGTCTGGCGGCGCATGTCACCGCCGGTATTATTTATGTAACAATTACTGTCAATCGGACAAGAAAAATGTAGTTTATGCGTTGTTACTTGAAGCTCTGTTTCTAATTGATATAATATTAATAGATAAAAAACCAGATAAAAATACTCAACAATACGAAAGAGGAGGAACCTGTCTAATGAAAATAAATAAAGGAACTGCCCGGCGGAGCTATCCGTGAGATAGCGGCATATGAAGCATCGGTAGCCCCGGAACTGACAGTCAAGACCGCGTTGCCGGCCTATGTTGCTGCTGACTATGCCGGTATCGCCGATCTGGCACGGGAAACGATGGGTGCCAGCGCATTTGCATCAGCGAATCTTCCTACCGCGGTGAACACGGCGGTACCCGCCAATGTTGTCAACGGTACCGTTTCAACCGATAACAGTGACCGCTGGACACCTGGCCAGCATAATACCGACAAGAGATCCAGTCTGTTAGAATGGCGATGGCTGGTAGTGGATCTGGCGGAACTGGCAGCGGTGGAGAGAGTTGATTTATATTTTACAGAAGTACCCGGTGCCTATAATGTATACCTATGGGACGGAAAAGACAGCGCCGGCCAGACTGTGGCTACGGTTAATGCCGCTTATCTTGACAGCTTTGCGCCGGACAGTCCCAATGTCGGCTTTTCGCCGGACGATCCGCCTTTTGCCAATGCGCCCTTTACTTTGATCAGCGCGTATGATGTGGGAACCCTGCCGGGCAGTGCGGCCAAAGCAAGGGTAGACCATATTGATGTAGTTGATGTGCTGGGATCGGCTCAATCGGCCCGTTATATCGTGTTTGAGCACCTTAAATATATTCAGACGCAGACCGCGACCCGTTCCTACACCGGTTCAGTCTCGGAGATCGCCGTATATTCCGATGATACCGGAGAGCTTGATCCAGATCAGCTTCCGCCACCGGAACTGCCGACCGGCAATAACGGATCGGTCATCATGCCCGGTAGCAGAACGTCACTTTATGGTTCGGATAATCAGCAGATAATTGCCTTGGACGGAACATTTTACCGTCCCTTGGTCGATATGAACCTGAATATAATGTATCAGGTGGCTTTAAGTAATGAAACTCGCACGGGAACCGCGGATATTGCCTTTACTGTGCCTGGACGTTACGTAGACAGGGGGGCCAATGCCGCTCCCGATGTCCTTCCGGCGTTGCGGGAATGGTACGGCGGAACGGTATCCGGAGCCCGGTTTGCTCTTGACGACAGTGTTATCTTCTCAGCTGCCGGAAACGATGCCATCGCGGCGGCCACCGACACCATGGACTTTTTTGCGGACATGCTGGATGTAACCGCAACAATCGGAGCGGGCGGGGCGGTTGAATTCGTGCAGGATGTCAGTCTGATGGATGAACTGGGTGATGAAGGCTATTATTTGACTATTACCCCTGACAAAATTACGATTACAGCGGCGACCAGGGTAGCGCTGCTGTACGGCGGCATTACCGTGACGCAGATTTTCTACGGTTCGGCTGACCGGCGTAGTGCTCCGGTGGGCGAAGCCCGGGACTACCCTCGTTATCCAATCCGCGCCGGCATGATTGACGTAGGGCGGACTTACTTTCCGCTGGACTATCTGGAAGAAGTCGGACGTTACATGGCATGGTACAAACTTAACGAACTTCATGTTCATCTTAACGACTATTGGGGCGGAACTGGATATAAAGGCTTCCGGCTGGAATCTTCGGTATTCCCCGAACTAAACCAGAAAATGACCGGTATGGCAGATGCGGCTTATCCGCCGATTGCCAGTAACGGGAACCCGCCCAGCTATTCTGGTATTTGGGGACCGGGAGCAGATGAAGGCGTCTATACCAAAGCGGACTACCGCCAGTTTCAGCTGGATTTGCTGAATTACGGTATTGAAGTAATCAATGAAATTGATGTTCCCTATCATGCGGAATCTTTCCGTGATATCTCCTCCACGAATCCGTTAAAGCCGGTTATGCGTCCCAATTTGGGTTATATGGATACTTCGACTCCGGCCAATCGTGCTAAAGCGGTCGGAGCGGTTATGGCACTCATCAATGAGTATACGCAGGGACAAGAGCCGGTATTTGTCAGTAATAAGATCCACATAGGCGGCGATGAATACCACGACATGAACCAGCTGGCAGCTTTCGAACGGGATCTGGTGGCGGCCATCGATAGCATGGGTGCGTCGGGACGGGAACTGGAGATCAGGATGTGGACGGAAACGGCTGTTTACAATAGCGCTGGCCTGTCCGATGAACGTGCCCGGAATATCACTGTCAACCTATGGGCCCCGTACCGTGCCAATGTCCGGTCGGTCTACGCCAAAGGATATGATGTAATCAATACGGCCGGAGGATGGCTCTACCTTGTCCCGCGTGGCAATGCCGGATATCCTGACCGATGGAATACAGGAGTAGCTACCTCTGACGGCAGCTATTATGACTATAGCAGCATGTATGATGATTTTGAGGTCAATAACTTTAAGCCTCATCGTCAGTCAAACAACGGAACCGCCATCATGCCGAAGGCTCATCCCCAGACTAAGGGGGCATCCTTTGCCTTGTGGAACGACCTCACCGCCAGCAACGGCGGATTCTCGGAATTTGACTTGTTTGACCGAATCAAAGATGCCATTGCTTTTGTCGCCGAAAAAACTTGGTATGGCGAGAAAACAGCCGGCCAGACCCACCAGCATTTTACCGCTCGCGTCAGGAAGCTCTGGAATTACACCCCGATAGCCAATCCGGGACGATATGTGGAAAGCGTTTCAGCTGTGGTTGCCGACTATGATTTCATAGTCGGCATGCAGGATCGCTCCGGCAACGGATATGATGCAATCGCGCCCGGATCCGTAGCCGAGCTTGCCGGACTCAGGCTCCCTGTCGGCACAAGCCTCACACTCCCCTTTGAAGCCATCGGTTATCCTTATACCGTCAACATGAAGGTCAAGCTCTCGGCGGTACCGGCTGACACGGCTCTTTTTACCGGTGAGGAAGGCAGTCTTTATGCCAATTATAAAGGTTCCGGACACATCGGATATAAACGTGGAGAAAAAGGCCTGGGTTATGCATTTGAGTTTCAAGCCGGGAGTAACCATGTCAAAGCCGGTGAATGGGTGGATATTACCCTGGTAGCAGATCAAAAGAACACCGCTTTGTACCTTGGCGGTACATTAATTGCTGTCAGACCTGTCAATACATGGATAAACAACGGCAAACGCTTCATCGTCAGTACTTCGTCTAACTGGGATTCGACTTCCTTCATCCTGCCGGTGACCAGTATCCTGCCTGATGGAGATGCCATTGTCAGCCAGATAAAAATCTATAATAAAGCCCTGACAGCAGCCGAAGTGTCTGGCCTGTTTTAAACAGCCCTTTTGCATGCCTGTTGCAGTCCGTTTCCTTAAACATGGCTGTCCATGATTAGTGGACAGCCTTTAGTTACTGTTCACACCCAATGTCATATCACAACTGTAACAACTATTACCCTATTATCACATTTTTGATATCAGATATTTGACGGCGCCGGCAATCAATAGTAAGATATAGAAAGAAATAGAATAGGTTTTGCTGATGCACTCTAAGCAGCGCTTCATGAGGGGTGATTATGAAATTAACAGAGCGGTATGTAGTCCCACAGATCCTTAATAAAAATGACATCATAGTAACAGTGCCGGGTTCCAAGAGCATTACCAACCGGGCTTTGTTGTTAGCGGCGCTTTCTTATAAAAAATGCCTGCTGCAGGGTGTGCTGTTCAGTGAGGATTCCCGTGCGGTTTTGGAATGTCTTCGTCTTTTAGGCTTCCGCATGGAAGTCCATGAAGAAAAAAAGCAAGTCATCATTTGGGGCGGGGGCGGACAGATTCCTAACCGACAAGCGGCACTCAACGTCAGAAGTGCCGGAACGGCGGCGCGATTCCTGACCGTCATACTGGCACTGGCGGGTGGGGAGTATGAGCTGGATGCTTCGGAGCAGATGAAGAAGCGGCCGATGGCAGGGTTGCTTTCTATCCTGAGAAAAGCCGGCGCCGAGATCGAATGTATGGAAGAGGAGGATCACTTTCCTTTTACAATTAGATCGCATCTGCTTTCCATAAAAGAAGTATCCGTGGATACCGATGTCAGCAGCCAGTTTGCCAGCGCGTTGCTGATCGCCGGTGTCTTGCTTCCGGAAGGCCTGACGGTCAGCCTGGCAGGCAGCAGGAAGGACGGTTCTTATATAACGGTTACGCTTCGGATGATGGAACAGTTCGGCATTCCGGTAAGAAGAGAGGGGGACTGCTGTCGGATTCTCCCCAGTACACGATTCGGCGTGGACAAGTATCAGATTGAGCCGGATGTTTCAGGAGCCTGCTACTTTTACGCGATGGCTCCGCTTCTGGGGGTTGATGTACTGGTGGAGCAGGTTCATGAAGTTTCCATGCAGGGCGATATCCAGTTTGTGAAGCTTCTGGAAAAGATGGGATGTGTTCTGCAAGAATCCGATAGCGGACTGTGGGTAAAAGGCCGGCAGCTGGCAGGATATCCCGGTGTGGACGTTGACATGCAGGATTTTTCGGATCAGACGATGACCATGGCGGTATTGGCTGCTTTTGCCGCTGCTGAGAGCCGGATCAGGAACGTCGGCCATATCCGCTTTCAGGAATCTGACCGTATCCATGCGATTATTACGGAATTGGGAAAACTGGGGATCCAATGCGAAGAAGTGGAGGAAGGAACGGGCATCAGGATTCATCCGGGGCCTGTAAAGGGCGGGGAGGTTCATACCTATGAGGATCACCGGATGGCGATGTCGTTTACGCTAGCTGGGTTAAAGACAGGTAACATCATAATCAAGGATCCGCAATGCAGCGCGAAGACTTTTGAAAACTTTTTTGATATCATTGAGGAGATCGCAGCGAGGGATGTTTGACAATACTGTTACTGTTCAGGTGCCAGCCCATTAAGTTTTAGATAAACAGGGAGCCCTCCGGATTCCGAGCCCCCCCCATCTTTACTACTATGACACAATGAGGTGATAAAACAGCATGAAACAAAACAACGATGTACAATGGGAAAAAGTCCTTCTAGTAGGGGTAAACACCGGCACCGAGGAAGACTTCGAAGCCTGTATGCAGGAACTGGAAAGCCTGGCGGAAGCCTGTATGATGGAGACTGTGGGCATTGTCACGCAGAACATGGAGGCAGCGCACAGTTCTCTTTATGTCGGCCGTGGTAAGCTAGACGAAATCAGGCATTCAGCGGTAGTGCTGGAGGTTGACGTGGTGGTTTTCTATGATTCCCTGACACCGTCGCAGCTGAGGAATCTCCAAAAGGAGATCGGCAAGCCGGTGCTGGACCGGACGTCCTTGATCTTAGATATCTTTGAGCGTCGGGCTGTCAGCAGGGAAGCGCGGCTGCAGGTGGAAACCGCTAAGCTGCAGTATTTCCTGCCCCGACTGACGGGCATGCATGAGGCCCTTACCAGACAGGGCGGAACCAGCGGAAGCATGAGCAGCAGAGGAGCCGGAGAGAAGCAGCTGGAGCTGGACCGCCGGCGCATCAGCCAGCGGATCAGCGAGCTGAAGCGGGAGCTTAAAGAAGTGGCGAAGGACCGGGAGGTCCAGCGCAAGAAAAGGAACGCGGCCAGGATTCCCTTGGTTTCGCTAGTGGGCTATACCAATGCCGGGAAATCTACGATCATGAACGCCATGGTGGATACCTATGTGAAAGAGGAACATAAAAAGGTTCTGGAACAAGACATGCTCTTTGCCACTCTGGATACGTCCATACGCCGGATCGAGACCGGGAACAGCAAAGACTTTCTGCTGTCGGATACAGTAGGTTTTCTGCATAAGCTTCCCCACGGACTGATCAAAGCCTTTCATTCCACCTTGGAAGAGATTAAAAATGCTGACTTGCTGCTCCATGTAGTCGATTATTCAGACGAACATTATAAGGAGCATAGTAAAGTGACGCTGGAAACCTTGAAGGAACTGGAAGCATCCCATATACCGGTAATAACGGTCTTCAACAAGGCTGATAAATGTATGTCCGGCCTTCCCTTGATCCGCCAGGGCAGTCAGATTACCATGTCCGCAAAGCAGCGGGTCGGCCTGAGTGAGCTGGTGGAGATGATAATCGCCGCGGTGCATTCGGATTATGTGGAAGCGGAATTCCTGATTCCTTACTGCGAAGGCGGGGTCGTTTCCTATTTTATGGATAATGCTGAGGTGAAAAGCAGAAAATATCTTGAAGAAGGCATAGCTATAGCGGTCCGATGCCATAAAGCCGACCGGGATAAGTACAGCTGGTTTGAAAAAACCCCGGTCCCGGACAACCGATCATGAGCGGCTATGTCTAAGAAATGCATGGGAGTTGTAAATAATGAAATCACAAGAAATAATTCATAATACGAAATTCCATGTCGGCAAAAGGATATGGAAAACTGCGGTTGCGGTTCTCATTTGTTTTATCATTCACATGCTGAGAAGCGAGCAGACCTTCCCCTTTTTTTCCACCATTACTGCAATACTTTGCATGCAGCCTTATATCGGCAATGTCGGTAAGATAGCCGTCGATCAGCTGCTCGGCACTTCGATCGGGGTAGTATACGGCGTTGTGATCCTGTTCCTTTTTCAATATGGCTTTCCTGATGCCGGCATTTTGCCGGTCATGATTGTCATCTCTTTATTTATTATACCGGTTATCAAAACGGCAGTCCTGATCAGGAAAGCAGAGATGGCTCATTTTGTCTGTGTGGTTTTCCTGTGCATGGCAATGTATCTCTTTCAGGACGGCGATCCATATGCTTATGTGCTGGACCGGGTACTGGACAGCTTGATCGGGATCGTGGTAGCCTTGGCGGTCAATTCCCTGAATCTCCCCCGCAAGCGGAGAAAGGAACTGCTTTTTGTATCTGCGCTTGACGATACTTTGGCGGATGAACATAACCGTATTTCTTCCTACAGCAAGATCGAACTCAACCGGATGATCGACGACGGGGCTAATTTTACGGTCTGTACCGAACAGACTCCGGCGGCGCTGCGGGATATCTTCGCCGACATGCATCTGAATCTGCCGGTTATTGCGATGAACGGGGCGGTGCTGTATGACATCGCCCACAACAAATATATTCATAAGATACCTCTGAAAGCGGAATTCGTGTCGGCTCTAAACCGGATTCTTTCGGTTACTCAGGCCGGATGCTTTTACAATACGCTGATTCAGGATACCATTTTAATCTATTTTGAGGATTTTAAGAACATGGCCATGCAGGAAATATACCGGGATCTGCGGACTAACCCCTACCGCAATTTTGTCTGCGCAAAGCTTCCGGAGGAGACAATATGAAGTGACCTCACATTTGTAGATTCGTGGATTTACCTGTAAAATATTAATTGGAAAATTAATAACAGGGATTACCGCATACAAAA